>Ga0193726_1000280_pt1 | contig 63612 bp, 67 predicted proteins | sample H2c1metaG_FD_144928 | JGI IMG/M metagenome (GOLD analysis project Ga0193726, IMG submission 144928) | Soil microbial communities from a riparian zone of the East river system, Colorado, United States - H2c1 | ecosystem: Environmental > Terrestrial > Soil > Riparian zone | place: USA: East River... | reverse complement strand
CTGAGGAGCGCTGCTCCTGGCGCGCGCAAGGTGATGGAAAAAGCTCCGTGCAGCTCCAGGTATTCGCTTCCTCCGGCCTGCGGCTGGCCTGTCGGCCACTTTTCCCACACCCTGCACTTGCCGCCCTCGCTGGCGTGGGCCAGGGCCAAGGCGTGTTTGTCAGCAAACACAGCACGGCCATTCAAAAACGGAGGAACCATCACCATGAGTAGCAACGCCGCCACAAACAACCTCACAACCCTTCCCTCTATCACCAAAGCGCAGACCGCTAAGGAGGTGATCGCCGCCAACGTAAAACTCCTCATCGAGCAGCTTGAGGCAGGCCACAGCGAAGGACTCACCGCGTACCTCACCGCAATGGGCCGTTTCCATAACTACAGCTTCGGGAACATTCTCGAAATCGCACGACAGAAGCCGGACGCAACCCGCGTTGCCGGGATGTATGCGTGGAACCAGCTAGGACGCAAAGTCATCAAGGGGCAGAAGGGCATACGCATTCTCGCTCCCATGATTGGGATTCGGAAGAAGAAAGACAGCGAGGCCGAGAAGGACATCACCAAGCAGAATCAGCCCGTACTCGTCGGCTTTCGTTCGGCCTACGTCTTCGACAGATTATCTCGTGATTTGCGCCCGGCCCGGGTCCACCCCGCGAGCCGCACAACCCCGAACCTGTGAGGGCTGCTCAAGAACCACAGCCATATCATCGCTCAGTTCCTGATATGTCCGCAACGATAGGGGTAGCATGTCGGCGTGCCCGTGGGAGGGTTCGATCCTGATGCAGCCAAAACCTTGATGCTGTGCCCAAATCGGAGCGCGTCGCCTACGAAGAGTTCAAGCGCAAGCAACGCGCTTCGGAGTCGTGATCATTCCAGCCGGATGGCCAATCCAGTCATCAGAAGGGATGGCCGCCACCGTGGCCGTGAGGCTGCGTGAGAACAGCTTCCAGGCTCTCTTGTCGAGCTAGTGTTTATTTGGGGGTATTCGCCAGACCATCGAATAGAGCCAAAACTTGACTGCGTGATCCGCTCACTGTATGTATATAGCAGTACAGTTAAATGCTCTTCAAGCTTAGATCAATCGCCGGACAGCCCCTCTACTTGCAGCTCATGCAGCAGATTCGACACGCCGTCGAGAAAGGCATACTTCAGGACGGCGATCCACTCCCAGGTATCCGTTCGCTCGCGCAGGAGCTTGTGATCAGTCCCACAACTGTTGCCAAAGCGTATTCCGAGCTCGAACACGAAGGGCTACTTGATCTGCGCCAAGGATTGGGAGCGTTCATCTCTGCAAACCGGTCCCCGATAAAGCGTGTCCAGAGATTTCAAGAGGCCAGCCGCCACGTTCTTGAAGTGATTGAGAGTCTCCGATCCGATGGACTGAGCGATGAAGAGATTCGACGAATCTTCGAATCCCAACTACTTCAGTCGTCGGAGGCATTGAAGGAACAATGAGCATGGTAGCCCCTATACAACTCCAAAACCTCACCAAGGCCTATGGCTCAACTCAAGCAGTGAAGGATCTGAACCTATCCATAAGGCCAAATCAGATAACGGCCTTCCTAGGCGTAAACGGCGCAGGCAAGACCACTACGATCAAGATGCTGTTGGGGATGATTCGCCCCAGTAATGGGTCTGCATATCTATTGGGAACGAGCATCCGTGACGCAAAGGAATCCGTTCGCATTAGGCGTGACATAGCCTATGTCAGCGAGTCGAAGCAATTGTATGACTACATGACGGTAGGGCAGATTCTTCGCTTCACGAGGCCTTTTTACTCGGATTGGGATAGAGATCTGGAGAAGGAGCTGTTGGCTACTTTTGAGCTGCCCCTCGACCGCCGGATCAAGTCGCTTTCGAAAGGTATGCGCACGAAGACCGCTCTGTTACTTGCCTTCGCTCGTCGACCTAAACTTTTGATTCTTGACGAGCCGAGCGACGGGCTCGACCCGATCGGCATTGAGCAGATGCTTCAAAAGCTTGTCGCACAGTGCAGTGAGGGGACCACCGTTTTCTTCTCTTCCCACCAAATTGCAGAGGTCGAACGTATAGCCGACAACGTTTGCATGTTGCACCGTGGCTCACTGGTGCTCGACTTATCGATGGATGAGATCCGACAGTCTTACCGGCAGATCGATGTTGCGTTCTCTCATCCAATCGATCAAGCAGCGATGCTTATGCCTGGCGTAGAGGACATCCAGAGCAATGGTCGACAAATGAGGATCACAGTTCGTGAAAATGCTGAACTGTTAATGGGAAGAGCGAAAGATCTTGGTGCTCTGTCGGTTGAGTGTGGGCCGGTGGGCTTGCGAGAGATTTTTATAGAGAAAGCAGGGGACTCGAAATGATGCTCTGGTACAAAGCATGGCTGGAAACTCGTATGCGTTTCGTCATAGCGCTTGTGCTCTGTGTGGCTTTCTGTTCGGAATTGATGATCTCTCTTCCTCGCCTCGGATCAGGCAAGGTTGATCTCGTGGGACTTCATGGAGTCCACTATGCTCTCGTATTCGTGTGGATTCTCGGCGTTACTCTCTTGATGATGGGTGGGCTGCTTAGCGAGAGGGCGAACGGAGCTTCATCTTTCACGTTGTCGCTCCCCGTAAGCCGAGTCCACCTTATGGCGGTTAGAGCGGTCGTCGGCTTTATCGAGAGCATCGGCTTAGCGGTTGTGCCTTGGATTGCGATGTTGATCCTCGCCGGTCCTGGTGTAGAAGCTAGGCGGTATATTACGCAAGCCGGGTTGCAAGTCTTCCTGTTAGTCGTTGGCGGAAGCGTGCTTCTGGCGATAGCTCTTTTACTTTCCGTACTCATCGAAGGGGAATACACCGCACCAATAGCGAGCCTCGGCATCATCATCCTGCTTGCCTACACATTCAGCGGAAATGACTTTGTTGCCTACAGTCCAATATCGTTCATGACTGGCCTTAGATATTTCAATCGTCTCACCGGCACCCTCGCTGGGGCTGTACCTTGGCTTCCCGCTCTCGCCTTCATTGCGGGTACCGTGTGCCTATTCGCCGTGTCGGTCCAAGTGATCGAACATCGGGACTTCTAGCATCCATCGAATAGAAGGTCCGCTGGGTTTGCAACGTATCCGAGCGAGCGAGAGCTTGAATACTCTGCCGGACAAGTGGAAGCCATCGCCAATGGAAGGCATCTGCTTCTTCCAACGTCTTCATCCTTCTCCCCAGGACCCTGACTTGGGACAATCCCCCAAACCTAATCCTCGATGAGCAGACCCGCACAAGGGTTCTACATAACATTACCGCTGCACTTCAGTGGCTAGGGTTCGATGTTGGGTTCTTCGCACTCGATGAACCCACCGTCTCCAGTTAAGCGCCTACTCACATTTTCGGATGCTCATGCATGTCGTTCCATGGCAGAGGCCACATCATCTCTTAATTCTTCAGCTCTCTGCAGTGCTCCCTTGATCCGCACAAGTTCCAGCTCACGTGCAGCGATCTGTCCGGCAGGTTCGTTGTGAATCCTGGCAGCCTCGAGACTGCGCTGATGACTGGCAAACATACGCCTGAATGTTGGCACTGCACTCTTCTTCGGCTGCGCGTGCGTGCAACCCAGGCACACCAAACCTCTCGGACAATGTTCGCCTGTGGGCAACGCGCAAAGGTGTGTGCCCATGTCCCGGAGGTTGCAATTGGTCGCAAACGCCGCCCACTCCTCCGCAGTGGGGTTCTTGAGGCTATCCGCTCCATAGTGGGCGTTGTAAAGGCCGCGCACAGTCTTGCGATACTCCTCGATGAGCTGGCTCGGATATAACTTGGCGTAGATCATGACGGTGTTGATCGAAGCATGTCCGAGGAGAGCCTGGATTACGTGGACTGGCGTGTTGTTGTTTAAGTGTTCGGAGGCAAAGACACGCCGGCAATCATGTGGCAGCAGGACCAGGGGTGAGCCATCAGATTGGCGTGCGCCGGCGGCTACGGAGATCGCACGGATGCGCGAGCGAATCGTCTGCAGACCTGGAGGGCTGGGATGACGGATCGCCTGAATGAGATATGGCGCCGGTGGACGTGGAACCTTCTGTGCCAGGTTCCAATGATCGCAGACGGGCACGAGATCGGTTCCATGAAAGCGCTTCACGTGCCGGATGATCTCCGCAATGACGCGGCCCAGGCCGTCCCCGATCGGAATGACCCTTGCACGATCAAACTTTGAAGGCTTCACGTGCAGTAGATAGTAGAGGCTCCCGTCGGGCATTTTCCTTCTGAGGATGTCGAGAGTCGTGAGATCGGAGGCTTCTTCAATGCGTAGACCGCTCTGAACCAACAGTTCGAGCAATGCCCAATCCCAGAATCTCTCCGTCTCTTCTGACCATGGTTTAGCTGGACCCGGTGAAGTTATGGCGTTTGCGATGGCGTTGCTCCAGGTGCGTAAAGCAAACGAACGGATACTGGGCATTTCGCGTTCAAGATCCAGGATCTTCGCAGTAATCTTAGCCCGCGTACGTTCACGCGCCTTCTCAAATCCGAGTCCAAGCAGCGCATGTCTGGTGAGAGGGACGGTGCGTGGAGCAAAACGACGGAACGGCGAATCTGGTTCCGTCGCCCAAGCGCAGATGTCGCTAAAGAATGTGCGGATGTCGATTAGCCAGGAATGTGCAGTTGCGCGGACCTCTTCTCCGGCACTTGCTCCCCGTTGCACGGCGAGGGCATGCGCCATCGCATGGGTAATGTACTCGCGCAAATGAACAGGAAGCACTTGCGCGGAGGTTTTCTTCCGGATGTTTTTCTTCCAGAAAGCGCCAGAAATGAGCGATGGCGACTGACTTCCCCCTGCGAGTTGTGTACCGATCGCTGACGCGGGCTGAATAAGTCTCTAAGTAGATGATCATTACCTCACGAAAGCGTTGAGGAGTACGCGTCACATCTACAAGTTCAGGAATGGTCAAAAGCCGACGCCGGCTGTGGCGTGTTGATCCATGCTTAGGGGATCGTGAAAAAACGCCCAACGAACACAACGCTGCATCGAGTACATCCATGCCCTTCGAGCGATGCAGGGAGAGGGCCTTAAGATCCTCGTCCTGAATCTGATGCACGCCATCGTAACCATGGGTCAGCAGCAAGCGCAGTCCGCTGCACACGGCAAGGTGTTGTGAATGAAGTGATGCCCATCGAATGCCAACTGTGGCCTTCAATAACAAATTATGCTGCTGAACAAGGGGATCCTTAACGGGAAAGCGCATGATCCACTGGTTGACGCGCACATCGCTGAGCCACTCCATCGTAGGCACAACCACACGAGCAGGCACGATAACGCGAGCACCCCAAGTCCAGAGAACGCACGGCCTGCCGACGCCCTCTTGCCATAAAGGCCAAATAGACTTTTCGAAGCTACGCCAGCGATGTTGGAGAGTTCGACCACGGCAGCGACCGAGAGCATCAGCGAGATGTTGGCATGCGTTACGTGCCTTGCTCTTGTCTTCATCGTGAAACCGGAGAGACGCGATTATCTGATCAGAGAACGAGAGCAATGCTGATCTATCGTATGGCAGTGCTGCCAAGGAAGGCTTTAAGGGAAGAGTCTTCATTTACGCTGTCTCCTTGCGGGGGAAATTGTGGGCAACGTCGGCGTGGTTATGGACTGTTCTAACTCCGCAATCGTGTCTGCGTCGTAAGGAAACGCATAGCGCGCCTCTTGCTTCGGCGGTGATGATGTGCCGGTGAGACCATCAGAACTGGCCTTCACTGCTGCCACGGCTTTTACTAGCGACGACGTATCGACTCGCGTGTAGAGGTCGCCCGTAGTCGAGATATGCGCATGGCCGAGAAGCTCCTGCGCGATCTTCAAGTTCCCCGTCAAATCGAGAACCCCTTGTGCCAGTGTGTGTCGAAATAAATGGGGATGTACTGGCACGCAGGCCTTGTGGCTGATATACCGAAGCGACGACTCGAACGACGCATAGGTGAGCGGTTTACCGCGCCCCTTGCGCAAGGCGACCCAAAGTGACTGTCCGTTGGGAAACGCTCGGCGCTCGTCCTTCAAATAATGCTCGTATATGGGCCAGAAATCATCTGTGACTGGAACACGATGCTCATCCCGCGCTCCCTTCAGACGAACCACGATGAGTCGGCGCTTGCGATCAACATCGGAAAGAGACATGCCAAGGATGCCATGCCGGCCTGCGCTGGCACTCCAGTCTCCGACCCGCTGGCCGGTGCGGCAGAGCAGTGTGAGAATCGCCTTGTCTCGAAAGGAAGAGGCGTTATCAATGAGCTTTTGTATGTCTGTGGGTTCCAGGCGCTTCGGTACTTCATAGGGAACTCTGCGGCGAAAGCCGTCACGCTGCCTGGTTCGTGGTGGGGAGTCGCGCCCTATCATCCCATGACGTAGTTCCTGATCGAGCAGCGTCCCTGATGCAGGGTTCACGCGGCCACACCATGGTCCACTGCCATCCTCAGTGTCACGGCGAATGTGAAAATCAAAGAACGAAGCCAACACGCTGAGCCGGTGATTAATCGTGCGTGGACCTCGCACCCGATCCGCAGATCGCGGGCCAATCGCACCTTGCAACTCGCTCTGACTGAACTCACCAATGTAGCGGCTAATGACTTGGCGGCTCACGCGTTCCGGACTCTCGCCCGCATCGTGCAGCCAGGACAAGAAATGTGCCAAGCCAATGGCGTAGGCCCGCTGTGTGTAGACAGAACAATCTCGCAGCTTGAGGTGGAGAAGGAAATCGTCACATGACGAAATCGATCTCCCGTCATCAGCGGAGACGCGAAACCATACGGCGTTCGTGTCAGAAACTCTCTTCGCGGTGAAAGTCGCCATAGCAGTTCCAGTGTCCATCAGTTGCCGTCGACGGGTCTACCGGGTTGCGCGGCTCGCGGGGTGGACCCGGGCCGGGCGCAAATCACGAGATAAGATGTGAGCCAGACAGAGGGCGCACCGCTCCCCGATCTCTCAGAGCGGGTGAAGGGTGAAGTAGGCGAGTACCGCGAACGCCTGATCGACTTCATCATCGCGCAGGGCATCGAGCTTGAGTTCAGGGAGAGCATCGCACCCGCTTTGGGGATGAGCTACGGAGGCCGCATCGCCATACTTCCCGGACAGGCCGCAGCCGAAGAGTTCAGCACGCTTATCCACGAACTCGCACACGAAATGCTCCACAAAGCAGAGCGCAGAACAGCTACCACCAAAACCGTCCGCGAGACGGAAGCCGAGGCAATCGCCTTCGTTGTTTCGCAAACCATCGGCCTCAACGCTGGAAGAAGCTCAGCCGACTACATCTACCTGTACCACGGCAACGCCGCACTTTTGGCCGAGAGCTTGGAAGTCATTCAGCGCACGTCAGCCTTGATTCTTTCTGCCATCGAGACACCCGCCGTCACAGCGGAGCAGACCGAGGCAGAAGCCGACCCTGAACCCGCATTGGCGCAAGCCAGCTAACGAATTTTCTCCCATGAGGGCGGACGGCTCAGGCCGTCCCGCTCTAACCGCCCCGCACGTCCCAACCCGCCCAAGGAGGCAGTCATGCAGAATAGCAGCGCATTCCAGTACCTAGCCATCGACACCATCCGCGAGTCCACCACGAACCCCCGGCGCACTTTTGACGAAGCCAAGTTGCGGGAACTAGCCGACAGCATCCGACAGCATGGACTCATTCAACCCATCACCGTCCGGCCTAACAACGATGGATTTGAGATCGTTGCAGGAGCAAGGCGCTATAGGGCTTCGTTGCTGGCCGAGCAGTTCTCAATCCCGTCTCGTATCGTCGAACTCACCGATGCACAATCCCTTGAATGGGCGCTCGTCGAAAATTCTCAACGTGTCGACGTTCATCCCTACGAAGAGGCGCAAGGTTTCCAACAGTTGCTCGACATTCCCGGCTACGACGTGGCCGCCTTGGTCGAGAAGTCAGGCAAAAGCGCAAGTCACATCTACGCCCGTCTGTCTCTACTGCAACTCATTCCCGAAGTTGCCGAAGCGTTCACGCAGGAGCGCATATCCGCCAGCCACGCCAACCTCATCGCCCGTTTACCGCAGGAGTCACAGGCCGAGGCGTTCGAGCAGTGCTGGCGTAAGGACTGGCAGGACACGGAACCACACTTGCTACCCGCCAAGCACGTATCCGCATGGATTCAGAACAACCTCTACCTCGCCCTTGCGGATGCTCCATTCGACCGCGAAGACCCCACCCTCAACCCCGCAGCCGGAGCTTGCGTCACTTGCCCACGTCGCAGCGGATACAACACTTCCCTCTTTTCGGACGTAACTGACGGCGACCAGTGCCTCTCAGGACCCTGCTATCAAATCAAGCTCACGGCTCACATCGACCGCGAGATTGCAGCCCGTCCCGAACTTATCCAGATCGAGAACGCATGGAGGAACGCAAAAGAGCAGCGACCCGGAGCCGTGCAGCGCGGCCACTTCCGCGAGATCGAGACGGTAGTCGAGAACCCGGACGCTGAGCCAGCCCCGCCGTGTGCAGCCACTAAAGCCGCAATCATTGTCTACGGCAAGCGCGTAGGAACCACCATCGCCGTGTGCACAGACGACGACTGCCCCGTACACGATCCACGAGCGGCAGCTGAACAGGCTGCTAATCCGGCACCCACAATAGCACCCGCGCCCGAGGCCGAGACAGAGGAAGAGGCCGAGGAACGCCAGCGCAACTACGAACAGCAACGAAAGGAGTACGAGCAGGAGCAGGAGCGGAAAGCCAAAGAGCGGAAACAGCAGTTCGAGCGGGAACAGAAGGAGCAGGAAGTCGAGCGCGCCCGGAGAGAGAAGTTGCATAAGGCGCGTGTATCCAAGTTCGACCGGATTCTCGAAAAGGCCCCGGCCATGTTCAGCGCAACACAGTTGAGGGTGTTTCTTCGCGCCCTCGTCACTATCGACCCTTACGCATTTGATGACGTAGCGGAACATCTTGCTGCAAACGACGAAAACAACCAGCAGACTTCCGAAGACATTCTGCTATCCACAATCGACGGACTACCGGATGACAAGCTCACCGGGTTTGCGCTCCGTCTCGTCCTCACTGCACACACAGCCATTCCGCGCGAGAGCGAAATCGACTTTCTAACCGAGGCCGAAGCCGCTTTTGCTCCCCCACAACCCAAGAAGACGGATAGCAAGAAAGCGAAGACACCCACACCGATCAAGGCCGCTCAGAAGACCGCAGCGAAGAAGAAAACAGCTAAGAAGCAAGTTGCTGCCTAAATCCGCAGCGGGAGTCAGCTAACCGGCTCCCGCTCTTTTCCAAAAGGAGGAGATCATGTTTCAGTTCAATTACAAACTCAAGGTCGCCGAGCGGGTGAAGGCGAAGTGCGAACGGCATCCACGTTACAACCCGGAGCGAGAAGGACGCGGCGGAATCAAGGGAGGATGCTCCACTTGCTTCTCCCTCTTTGACCTGCATCAGGCGAGGCTATCGCTGGACGCCGCTCACAGGGAGTTTCTAAGAAGAGCCTTGCCCTGGGCACGGGTTCGTCAGCCACGCAACAGGTCAAACGCACCGAGGCAGAAAGACCCTCCATTTGGAAGCCAACCTCTCTAACCCGAGGGGTTGCGCTTGCAGCCCCTTCACTCCGCAAGAAAGAGTGCGCAATGGTGTCAAAAAGTGCCCCTCTCATCTCGCTTAGAAGGTAGATGCCAAGACTCGCCCACTCAAGGCGGGCGGCGGGGCCTTCCGTCCCCTGCACCCCTCCTAAGCCAAAGGCATCTGGAAGGAGACTTCGATGGACAAGACCGAATCCATTGTTCGCATCGCGCTCACTGCTATCGAGGCTCCGCTCTACGATGTCGGTGTCCTAAGTGAGCGTGGAATGCTTCCGAGGCTCGACGGCATCTCGGCCGCGGCGGTCCTCGACAGGCTTTCTCTGCTCAAGTACCGCAATGCCCACGGCTCGCACATCTACATTCGTCCATCGGGTGAGCATCGCTTCACCACGCTCGACGATCTCAACGAGACCTCGCTCGCCAGGCTCTCGGCAGACGGCTTCAATCCGTGTGCCGTGATCGAGACCAGCGCCGGCAACTTCCAGGCGTGGCTCAAGCACTCATGGGTATTTCCGAAGCTCCTCGGAACCTTTGCCGCACAGACATTGGCAGGGCGATACGATGCCGACCCCAGCGCGGCTGACTGGAGACGGTTTGGACGGCTTCCCGGCTTCACGAACTGCAAACCAAAATACAGAAGGTCTGACGGCCTCTTCCCTTTTGTGCGCCTGCACAGCCACAGTGGACAACAGTACCCGATGGCGGAGGCCTTCGAGCAAGAGATAACGACGCTCTACGAGGCCCGCGAGCAGGAACACGAGGCAAGGCGTCTGCAAAGTTCTTTTTCTCCCCAAAGGGGACCGAGGTTATCGAATCTATCCCTGGAGCGCTTCCGAACTTCGATCAAGTACCAGGACCGGCCCGCTGCCGCTGACATCGCTTTCTGTGTCGCCGCTTTTGCCAATGGCATGACCGAGGACCGGATCGGATGTGCCCTTGAAGACGACTACCTCTCCCGCGATCCCAGCCCTACAAAACGAGCTGCCTACATCCGAAGGACGATGGAGAAGGCGAGGAGATGGATCGGCCTATGAGCATCGGTGCTGCATTTACCCATGTCATTCTTCCTCCTGATTGTGGAATGACTCTTCTAGTTTCTGAGCTGGCTTTTGCAACTCGCGTCATGAGAGAGGCCGTTGAACAGGGCAGCTCCCTTCCGGTTTGCCTTTCTATCTGCGTTCAGCGTGCCGCGCTCAAAACACCCCCGCCCTTCGGACGCACGCTCTCCTTCCAAGAATCCACTACGCGCCTCTTCGAGGTGCGGACTCCTGTCCCCATAGCAAGTCCGGGTCCCCTTCCGCAGATTCTATCCAGTCGCCGAGGGAGTGGGTCGCGACGGCACACCCGTTGGGCAAGCATGTACCGCAGACAGCGGACAAACCAAAAGAAACGGAGCTAAATACCATGTTCAACAAAGTCATCCTCATCGGCCGCCTCGGACAGAACGCGGAAGCCAAAACCGCTCAAAACAACAAAGAGTACGTCATCCTCAACATCGCAACCCAGGAAAGCTGGAAGAACGACAAAGGCGATTACGAGACACGCACCGAGTGGCATCGTGTCTTTGCCTGGAGGAATCTCTCCAAGTTCGCCAAGACGCTCCAGAAGGGGCAGCTCATCACCCTGGAAGGCATTCTCCGGTATCGCGAGGTTGAGGATGACGTCGAGGGCACTAGGTTCAAGCACCGGATCGCTGAGGTCCACGCCATCAGCATGAAGCGGCTCTCGAAAGTTGAAACCGCCGATGATCCTTCGGACGGAGCAGACAACGAGTAGTCGTCGGCTTTAGGTGGATGGGACAGAGAAAGTCTCATCCACCAAGAGAACAATTGGACGCTACAGAAACGCTCGTGATCGATGTGGGGACGACGATTGGCATCTTGTCAGCCAACAGTGGCCGCTACACACCCCGCACGGGCCTCACAATTGTCACTGTGGGTATCCGCCTTTACGAGAACACCGCAAGGCCGGCTGGCGCCAACGGAGCGGCACCCGGTTCACCTATTGCGTGTGCCTCGGTAGCCCCGTGATTCAAGAATGACCGGCTGCCGTAGCGTCCGCACATGAAACTCATGTCTATCTTGTTACCAATCCGGAGGGACTATGTCGGCGAACTTGCGGGTGGCGCTGCGCGGCCGTGCAGGATCAGGGAGCGCCTTGACGTTCAACTTGAGCGGCATCGGACTGGCTATACCACTGAATATGCAAGTGCCAGTCGGAAGCGAAGGTATGGATTCTTCGGTCACGCGGTCGATGTAAGAGACGGCGCTTGCAATGGCTTTCAGGTCTCGTTCGTTGAGAAGCCTATGGATGAAATAGTTGTGAGCCTGCGACGTGATTGTAGGCGAAATGTCGTTCGGCCTCTGGCTTGATATAGTGACGAACACACCGAATTTACGGCCTTCCTTGATGATCTCCTCAAAAGTCTCAAGGCGGTAATCTTTCCAATTCTCCGCCTCACGAAACGACTCGGTTGAGAGGATGTTGTGAGCCTCATCGATCACGATGCTAAGCGAACCGTTCTGCCCGCTATCCTTCTGCTCTGTATAGAGCTTCTTCGCGAGCAGTAGGGGAAGCGTCTTCCTCATCTCCAAGTTGACATTGGATAAGTTGACCACGACAACGTTGCTCTTCCAAAACGAATCATCGCTGTCCATATCGAATACCCGATCAATGTCGTCTTTCCTGGCCTTGAGCCGGTTAATTACATGGACGACATGTTCATTTTGCGCGCGGTTGGAAACAATGTCGGAGATCAGTTGCAAGTACAGAAAGGCGAGGACTCTAGAGAGCAGGCTAGTTTCGAGTTCCACATTCGCTACAAGCTGATACAGCTTAGTGGTCGGTATGTGTTCTGGATGAGATGTGAGATATTCATTGGTTTGCTTGATGAAGAACTCAGAGCACTTGTTGTGCCAACTAACATCAGACGCGATGTCGGTCGGATTGCCCTCGTTGTCCTCAGCCGGCAAGATCTCTCTAAAATAGTCAAGGACCAGAAACGCGCGCACCTTGTCGCTCATCTGAAACAGATCAGTCACTCGACGCTTCAACGTATTTCGCAAATAGTCCTCGGGGTCGTCTGAATGCATTACTTTCTGATAGAAGCGAATCGCCCTGCGCAAGAATGGCTTTTGCGTCTTTTCCGTTGCGTCCGCCAGGATAGAGACGACTTCAAGATTGAGAATGGCGTCTTCTCTCATTGGCAACTTGTCGAGATCTGAACCTGTGGAGAGGTTGTAAACGTGCTTCTTAGACCAAATGCAGTTCGGCTCGGTGAACTCACCGTTAAAGTCAAAGATAAGGATGCGGACCTGTTCGGAGAAGACTGCCGCATTACGGAGCCTTAGAGAGCGGATGAATTCCTGATACAGGGATGCGAGAGTATTGGATTTACCGCTGCCTGTATTGCCAAAGATAGCAATATGACTATTGAATAGGCCGTCGACGGGTATAGCGATATCGAAGTCGTGCCCTTCCACCGTTGCAATAGTGACGCAGGGCACATCTTCATCCTGCGTCAGGTTATGAACCTGGCTTATCGTCTCGCTAGTGACAATGTAGGCTTCATTTCCGATAAGCGGAAGTTCCTTTGTTCCGCCAGTAAAGAAGCCGTTTTCGTTTATGAAGCCAGAAAGAGCAACAGTGAGGACGCGTCTATTCCGATTGATGGTCTCGAACCCACCGCCGGGCGTCGGTACGTCTTCTTCGATCTTCTCGCCTTCGACGCGGCCAATGAGACTCAGGAAACCCTTGCGTATTTCAATGTAGCTATTGACGGAAAGATTGCGCAAAATCTGTCCGTCCAGAAACATATCGGAAAGATTTTTGTTCTTATCGACAAGTACGAAAATTCGTCGTCCCTCGACACCGACAACTTCGCCCACTCTGAGAACTGCGTTTCTAGTCAAATCGGCGACGTTCATTTCTTCTTCTCGGAAGCGAGAACGGGTAAGACGCTGCGTAAGGCATCATTGAATCGAGGAAAATCAGTTTTAGCGTGCGCACCCGGCGCAATTATTTCAACGTTGTTGTACCCATCAAACGTCTTAAGAAATTCATCACGGTCCTTATCCTCAAACGCAAATATGACAAGTCTCAATGTCGGATTCTTCAAACCTCGTTTTGTTACGTCAAGGATGTGTTTGTCCCCGAATGAAAACCCAAATGCAATGAGAAGAGTCCCTTCGCGGTCCATTTCATTGGCATAGATGCGTAATAGTTCGTAATAGGGATTGTCCATCAAAGTCGTATGAAACTTTTTCGTCTCAGGGAGAACCACGGCGTAACGATCAACGAAGTCCTTGATTTCTGCGGGCGTTTTAGCGGCTGGCAGCGGCGCATGGTTCATGACCGAGAAGAGAACGTCGTCCTTGTCTTTCTTCCAGGAGAGCGAGCCGTGAAGCTTCACCAGGTTGATGCAAGGAATGTCCACCTTGTAGTTGTACAAGTTGGCATTACTCGAAGTTGTGGTGAAAAATGTCCGCGACGAATATTCAGCCCGCCCCGTCAGGCTGGGGACACGTACAAAGCCATCATTCAAACGCATGGCCGGATACGCTAAAGAAGCCTTCTCGATGAAAAGGTCGTAGTTGGTGGTGAAGATGGTCGCTTGCTTGGGTAGGAGTTCTGTCCACCTCTTGCCGAGGATAGATTCGATGATGCCGAGGTAGTCATGATAGTACGACCCCGTCGTGTCGTTGTCGGCATCAGTTGTGTCCCCGATGAGTTTAGTCATAGGGATCTGGACGGTCATTAGGAAGTCATAAAGCTTGAGATAGGCAGAGTGTTCATTGCCAGCTTCAAACAACTTCGCAATTTCCTTTTCTACATTTCCGGCCGATGGGATTGCCGGATATGACGCTCCCGATCCGATTAGGAAGTTGACATTGCCGGATTGGAATGACCGGGCGAGATTCTTAGATATATCTTCAGCTTGGCTTGCGAGGTCAAACACACGTGCCATTGCGTCTCCGTTCTCAACTATTCTTCGCTCCAGCTACGGGGTATTCCTCTATTGTCTCTCTTGCGAGGTGAAACCGCCCAGTCTTCTGTGAGATACAGTCAGTAGAAAGCGAGGAAAACAAAAAGCGAACACGGAATTACAACTCTTTGGATGGGTGGAGAGTGAGCATTGAGGACTCTTTATTCAAAAGCTGTGGCCGTTGCCCACCGCGCCACATCCACAATACCTGTGAACTGATGTTCTTCTCCCAACGGAGTAATCAGCGAATACGCGCCGGTCTTATCTTCTGCAGAAGGGTTTGGCCTAGTAGCGAGTTGTACCGACCAAACACAGAGGCATCGCAAATTGCAGAAGTACATCTCCCCGACCGTATCCTTCAGGACGAAGGACGGGTCAGGGACGGCGAACATATCGTAGGAGCAGACTCGTCGCTTCATTATCCGGCATTCCTTCCACGACCCCTAACTGTTCGGACACTACCAAACTTTTTCTAATCCACGATGGGTGTATTGACTCGATTAGCGAGTTCACTACGTTCCCGATCGAGCTCTGCCCTCAATTCCTCTTCCGAAGGAAGAACGAGTTTGTACCTGCTGGCGAATAGCTGCTCGTTTTCATGGAGAACGGAATAGCGTACGACCGAGGCATCCTTATCAGTGCATAGAATGATTCCGACTGTGGGATTATCGTCCGGCGATCGTTTGAGGTCGTCCATCATGCGGACGTACATATCCATCTGCCCTATGTCCTGATGGGTCAGCTCGCCCGATTTGAGATCGAACAGGACGAAGCACTTGAGCAGATAGTTGTAAAAGACCAGATCAATGTAGAAGTCTTTGGATTCCGAACTGATGCGGTACTGTCGCGCAACAAACGCAAAACCTCGCCCCAGTTCCAGTAGGAATGCCTGCAGATTGTCCAACAAGGCTCTTTCAAGATCCGCTTCTAGCAACCTGCCAACTCCGGGAAGACCTAAAAACTCCAGCATGACCGGATCTCGAACGAAATCCCGTGGGGTTTGGGAGGGTGCCAAGTTGCCTCTGGCTTCGCTCTCGACGGCAGGTCGGTCTGACGTTGCCAGAAGCCGTTCGTAATAGAGGGTGCTGATTTGGCGCTCAAGCGAGCGCGTCGTCCAGCCCTGGCCCGCGGCTTCGTTCATATACCATTGCCGAGCTGAATCGCTTTCTACCCTCAGAAGCGTGCGGTAGTGAGTCCAGCTCAATTCATGACGCAATGCGTCACGAATTGGAAAGGCGTTGTAAAACAACCGCATGTATCGAAGGTTCGAGACGTCGAACCCCCTCCCGAACTCCGAGGCCAGGGACGAAGCCAACGTCTGCAGCAGCCGGGCACCATATTCCGCCCGTGCCGAGCCGCCCTGTTCGAACTCCACGATATGACGACCTATCTCCCAGCAGGTCTGAACCTGGACGGCATCGACAGCCCGCAATGCCCTCTGCCGAGCATTCTGGATGAGGTCGCGAAGGTTGTGAAGAAGCTGGGTTGCACCTTCGTCGGCTTCAACGGCTTTGCGCAATTCGTTTGTCATCGCACCATCCCTTCTTATCGTATCCGCTCGTAAAATTGTGGAGCCCTCAAAATGCCGCGAGGAGTCGGGTTCTCAACTACAGTCCAAGGTTGTCGTTCACGGCGATCTCGATCTCCTGTTCAGACCCCAGATAGCGTTCTGTCGTCTGGATGGAAGAGTGCCCTAGCAGAAACTTGATTTGTTCCAGGTCGCCGCCGCTCTTCCTGCAGAGCTTCGCGCAGGTCCGGCGCAGGTCGTGGGCTCCGAACCGCTCGATTCCAATCTCCTTCGCCGATTGCTCGACTACGGACCAAACCGCCCAGTCGCTCAGGCTCTCGCCGATCTTGCCGCCCTTTGAGATCGATCGCAACAGTCGACCGTCCTCGATGCCGGCAGCGGTCATCCAGGCGTTGATTCCCTGTTTAGCCCAGACCGGGACCGCAACTGTGCGAATGCGCCTTCCCTTCCCTTCGAGATCAACCAGGACCCAGCGGCCTTCCCGTAGCTGGATTGTCTCCACGTCGAGGGTGGCCAGCTCCTGCCTGCGAAGCGCACAGCCAACCAGCAGCGCCAGGATCACGTAATCCCGCTTGCCTTTCAGCGTCGCGCGATCGGGAACGGCAAGCAGCTCCTTGGCCTGCTCCCGCGTCAACCAGTTCCCCAGCCGGGTTCCCTTCTGCCGGATGTTCGGGACTTCCGAGAGGCTCGCCGCATCCTCGACCCCGATCATGCCGTTTTGCCTTGCCTCCGCGACCAACTTCCGGACCGCCGAGAGGCGGACGTTGACGGTAGACGGTGACAAGGCTTCCATCGAGGCCCGGTACTCCATGAATAGCTCGCGGGTTAGCGGGCGCCCGGCCGAGAGCACAAAAAGGTTGTCGAGGGCCTTAGCGTAATTTCGGCGGGAATTCGGGGAGGGTACGGAGTCAAGGACCATCCGGCGAAGCCTCTGCTGGGCTTCTACGAGGCCCGATTCGGCCGATTGGCTGTCCCCACCGTCAGGAGCCCCGGAAATGAGCGAAATCTCCATGGAAAAATTATACCTACGATAATCTACATTGTCGTAGGCAAAAATGCGTCAATCCCACCAGGAGTTAATGCGCATACGCGCAGCTATTCCCTTCCCTTGGAAATCATCCTAAACTCCTAATACGTAACGGAATCTTTCAAGGAGGGACATGCCACGACCCATCTCATGGCTCACTCGACTACACGAAATCCGACGAACCGTGGCCTCTTCCGTCCGTTCCCACTACGAGCGTAAGGAAATCGAGTCGCTCTTCCAGGTGCAACCCCGCGCCGCCCAACTCTTACTGGAGATACTCCCAACCACAGCCATCGGCCGGTCGCGGCTCGTAGAACGTCAGGTACTTGCCGATTTCCTCGATCGCATCCATAAGGCCAATGATCCTTCTGCTGAACTGGAGCTCATCCGTGCCCAGGGCGGAGAAGTCTCACGCAAGAAGCTCCGCACCCTTGTTCGCCGTGACGTTGAACCACTGCAGCTCGATTCCCTGCCTGCAAATATTGAGTTCATTCCCGGCCAGATGATTGTGAGCTTTCGCACGATTGAGGATCTCGCCCAGGCGATGTATAGCCTCGCTCGCGCAATCGAGACGGACGGTGACGAGTTGGCAAAGAGATACGAGGTTCAAGAGGTTGCAGATGACGGCAGCCCTAAACGATCCGAGTTCGAGGCTATGCTGGAGGAGCTTTCCAACCTGGAGGCCACTCGCGGCAACAGTGCTACTCCCCTGCAGCGTCCAACAGCTTCGTAATGGCGTCGTGATAGGTCAGCTTGTATCGATCAGCGTAGCCGACGAACCGATCGTACTGGGACTGCACCATACGCACCGCCAGATGACGAGTAGGCTCCGACGGCACTGCGCGGCGGCGGCGGCCATGCGTAGCGGGCTCTGTGATTACAGGAGCAGCCTCGCGGCTCACAAAGCCATGCGGAGCCGCGGCCGCATCCACCTCCGCCAAATCAATAGGAGATCTTTTCTGAACCGGCGCAAACCCCGACAGGTCAATCTTTCCCTCTGAATGCTCTACAACGTCGTCAGCATCATCTATGAGGCCAAATTTACTGCTCATTTGGATACCTCTTTCTGTCGAGCTCGCGGAGTGTCGCGACCAGTTCCTCTACCAATTCATGAACATTTTGATAGGCAGCTTCGAGATTTCCGACCTTATGCTCACCCAGCTCCGCGAGGGTAAGCCTCTCAACGAAGATCGCCTTGTACGCGAGACGTTCCGCAAGGCTTGTACGGAAGCGTGGCACCTTCGCGTCCACCAATTCAGACTCTAATTGTCGTTGTACTGATGAGACAGGAGCACCAGGCGCAGGAGTGCGCGTCATCAGCACTCGGTAAGGAATCTTCCTCAGCATGTTTGATCGTTGAGCTACCTTCTCTTCATCCTTAACGGCCCGTATAGCCTTGCCGGCTTGCCTCACGTCGACGGCGCTGGCCTGTACCGGGATAATCACGAAATCCGACATCGCAATCGAACGGGACACGAGGACACTGGCGGTTCCTTCCAGGTCGATGAAAACGAATTGATCGTTTTGCGCGTCAAGTACCTCCATTAGGTTCGACTCTTTGATCCCACCGATGACCTTCAAAGTAGTTTTCGATAACCCGTTCGTCTTCCAATCCATGATCGGTTGATTCGGATCTGCATCGAGAACACACACCGACGCTCCGCTTTGTGCGAGATAAGTTGCAAGCAGTAGTGTTGTAGTGCTCTTCCCGGCCCCACCCTTCGGATTTGAAACTGCAATTACAGGCATAATCACTCTTTCTTGCGACATTGCTTGTCGCTGCGATATTGCAACTATATCGCAGTGTCGCAGCGATATCGCAGCAATATTTCTTATCGCAACTTGCAGTATACAAAGCGTTACCCTAGTTGCGATATTGCTTATCGCAACTTTGTCGCAGCTATATCGCTTGTTGCAAGGAGATTTGGGGGGAAACTAGGAATTAGCTCAGTTTGTTTGGAAGAGGTCAATTTGACCGTTTTGCGTCTTCCATTCCTCGAAAGATGGAAGAACGAGACCGTCGCGGATCTCTTTCATGATGAGCTGCAATGCGAGGTTCCGATGCTGGGCTGGAAGTACACGCCGGAAAAACGTGTCGCCTTTGCTGTTTTTCTTGATGACTTCGGAGAGTTTAGCTTCGAGTTCGTCGCCTGAATAGCGTTCGGCCAATGCTTCTTGACGTTTGCCGTCTACCCAGCGCATGTAGGCCGCTTCCAAAGCCTGTCGGGCCTCTTCCTTAGCACGATCGCGTTCAGCGGCTTGCCGCATCACTTCGCGCCGGCGACTGCTGATGAACCCAGCAGGGACGGGAAGATCTTTCTCCAGCGAGTAGATGATAAGTCCGGCAGGGTTCTCGACGCCGTTTCGTTTACCAGAATTCATCTGCGATTCGAGGTACTCGACCGTATCGCAGACCAAGTCAGCGCCGAAGCGCTCGACTAACGCCAAGCACTTCGCGGGCAAGATGCCGTGTCTCTTCAAGAGCTGGATTGCCTCATCTTCCGGAGAGGAGGGAAGCTTCGACACTTCTGATTTAGCCGCTGGCAATTCTTGCTGCTCCGGATATGACTCACGTAGAACGCGCATCAACGCAGGACCAGGCGCAAGTACGATTTTGTACCCGTCTTTGCTGGACATGGGCTGCACGTCCCATTTGTCGAGGTACTTGATGTTCACGAGCTCATTCAGCGCGAGACCCATGGTCGATTTGATCTTCGAAAGATGAGGGTAGACCTGTACGTTGAGCAGATTGCACAGCTCGGCATAGTCTTTTTCGACCTGCCTCCCCTGGCTAGCATGAAACCAGAGATGCAGGTTGCCAAAGATACCCTTCGCAGTCGGCCGCGTGAGCATCTTGTACGCATTGAAATCTTCGGGGATGACGTACCGCTGATTGAGGTTCTCGATCAACCACTCTTCGAGCATCACCTCGTAATGTTCCTGCCTATCCGTTCCGTTGAGATTGCTCTCCCCGGTCCGCTTAAACGAGCGGAAAACGTGCAGCACTTCATCCGAGTAGACCTTCTTCGCAGCGCGATAGACCACCTTTTCCGAAGTAATCGTGGTATCGGTCATGCGTTTACCCCAGCGCACAATTTCATCGTAGATTTCTCCGTTGCGCGACAGGCCCAGCTCCTGAATCATGCGATAGCCGCTAAAGCGGATCGGATTCGCAATCTGGCCAGTCTTGACGCGCTCTTCACTGAGTATCTTCAGCAAAGCAATGAACTTGTCTCGATCCGTCGTAGAAGGAAGTCCGAGCTGCTCCGAGCCGCGGAATTCAGCCGCAACTTTGACTTTGTGCCCATTTCGGAAAACGACCTGCTCGATGCGCCGTGATGTCCGATTCTTGTCGCGTGAGTCATTGGCGCCAAAGAATCCGATCGACAGGAGATTCTTTTCGAAACGAACCAAATCAGGATCAACAGCAACAGGCAACAACGGTGCTGAACGTTCCGTTTTGTGGGCCAGTGATTTTGACATCGTGTGAACTGTTGTTGCTTGGTGAATACTATAAGAAAAGCAAATACTTTAAAACGCTTTAAGTACTGTAGGCTTTTGCAAGTGGCTGTTGTGCCTACGTTTATACCCTAATCTTTGCCAGCGCACCTCTCTATCTTTGCCAACGCACCTCTCTAGGGCTGCCAACACACATCTCACAACCTGTGCCAGCGTTCCTCTCGCTTAATGCCAGCAGACCTCTCTATTCTGCCAGCGAGCCTCTCTATTTGCTGCCAGCAGACCTCTCTACGCTGTTCTGGCTGCCAGCGGACCTCTCTATGGTGTTCCCAAATCCAATCGGAACCCGTCTAGCGCACCACAATACCCGCGTTTTGCCAGCCAACCTCTCTAATTCGGAAGTTTTGACACCCCAATTCAGCGAATTTCAACTGAGCGAGAGGTACGCTGGCAAAAACACTGAAGGGTAGGTGTGGAAAATGCAACGGAAATGATGCAAACAAATCATTTAGGTCGTGGGCGTGCCAGTCAACCTCTCTATTAATCGCCTTGATTCCACCGTAGAGAGGTTGGCTGGCACAACGAAGAACGAGTGATACGTGATTTTCGAGGCAGGCACTGAGGACAAGGGAGCTTCATACACACAAATATGTGTACATCTTCGATAAGATGATGCCATGTCGCGAGCCAGCTGGGGCAAAAGGATTCTTGCAGTTTTCGGTGTCTCCCTCGTAGTCCTTGGAAGCACTTACTTTTACCTGATTTCACCGCACCACAGCTCCGCTCCCCCTGAGTCAGCAGAAGGCTTGCTCGACAGGGCCGATACCTTAGCATGGGGGAATCGTTGGGCAGATGCACAGCCTTTGTACGCGCGAGCGCAGCATCTGTTCGACGCTCAAGAGCAACGCTCCAAAGCGCTGTATGCCGAAGTGAGCCAGGTCCCACCAGACGAATCGGGAAGTGTTCCGGGCAAAATCTTCCAACTGACCCAAGACCTGGGAAGCCCTGCAGCTCAAGAGGCCGAAACCAGACTCCGTATTCTCACAATTCGGGGAATGCTGGAGACTAATTACGACGCGGGTCAGGCACGGTCTACATGGGCGGAAGTCAAGGCGCTTGCATTGAAGCAACGCCATTTCGAACTTGCCTCACGAGCTGAAGGCGAGCAGGGCATCGCCGCTTTTATCCTTGGCGACACCGATACGGCTAAGAAGCAAGTTGTGCGAGCGTGGGGACTTTCAAAAGTCGAACACGATCCCGCAGCGACCGTCCGCTATGCAAGCGTCTTCGGAGCTGGACTCGTGCAGCTTCGCCGCTATAAAGAGGCGCTTACTCCGCTCGATCAGGCAATCAAGATTGCAGAGTCGAATCCAGCTCTCGCTTACCCAACGATAGCGGTTTACGCGAAGATCGACGCGCTCGCGGGATTGAAACAGTACGATTCAGCCTTGGCTCTTGCCAACGCATCTCTCTCGCGGCTTCAGGGAACCATTTACGAACAGCATAAGGCGCAGGTTTACATCTCTCGTGGCTCCATCAACCGAGAGCGAGGAGAGTGGAGCGCTGCGATCCCGGATTACAAGCAAGCAGTCTCGATTTCAGAAAAAACCGACAACTATCGCGGGGTAACGGATGCAGGAGGGTTGCTTGCTCAAGCCTACGAGCACACCGGCGACCTTACCGCAGCTTTGGGCGCGATCAACGCGGCCATTGCAGCGAACACCCACATTGCCGACGAGCTTTACCTAGTTCCGCGCAATCTCGCAATCAAGGCTGAGATTACTGAGAAGATGGGCCACGCCCAGGAAGCAGACACTCTTTACCGAAAGAGTGTCGCCCTGGTCGATGAAATGATCCAGCACGCCGCGACAACGAACATTGAACGATACTTACTTGCGGAGATGAGCGATGTTTACTCGGGCTACTTCGCTTCTCTTTGCGCTCAAAAGCATTACAACGAAGCATTACAGATGCTAGAGAAAGTGCGTGGCCGTATCGAAACAGAGGCACTTGAACACCACACGAGCCAACCCGTTCACGCGCCCACGCCGGAAGAAAGGGAACTGACGGATCTAAACGTCGCCCTTATCAACACCGACGACCCCGCTAGAAGGGAAGCGCTCACTAGCGCGATATACAACACTGAGCTGCGGATCAGCCCCAGCGCGCTAACGCAGCAGACTATCGCGCATCCAGTTCGTTTGTCGGAGTTGCAGCGCAGCCTATCGGCAAACGCCCTACTGATCGAATACGTGCTTGCAGAACCCAACTCCTATGCTTTCGCCATCACACGCGAGACTGTGACGCCTTACCGCTTGCCTTCCAAGAGCGTGATTGAAGCAGACGCCAACCGCTACAGGAAGGAAATTCACGATCAGAAGGAAGATCGAGTTCTCGCACAGCATCTCTTTTCGGAACTACTAGAGCCAATCAAGCAGTACAGCGAAAAAGCAGACCTTGTGATTATTCCCGATGGCTCACTTCATCTTCTGCCATTTTCGGCTATTGCTGATAACACCGCTTACGTCCTCAAGACCCATACTGTCGATGTGGCACCTTCGTCCACGGTCTACGAGCTGCTATCGAGACGCAGCGAAAACAGGGAAGCGGTTGCCATGCCGTACATCGGAGTCGCTGCCTGGACTCAGCCTGCCGACACCCGGAATCCCGTTCTAAGAGCTATAAACGGACCTCAACGCAGCCAGCTTATACCGCTCCCCGACAGCAAGAAAGAAGTGGAAACAATTGCGGGCGACCTGCCACATCCAAGCACGATCCTCTTAGGAGCAGACGCGACGGAATCGCGTTTCAAGCAAGTCTCGATGGAGAGTACGGAGGTTGTACATCTTGCTCTTCATGGGTACGCCGACCTGGACTATCCCGACCGATCAGCGTTGGTATTCGCCCCGGAACAAACGACCAGCGCAGAGGACGGCTTGTTGCAAGTGCGCGAGATCCGCGGCCTCCATCTGAAAGCAAAATTGGTCACTCTCTCAGCCTGCAATACCGGTGTCGGGCCGGTTGGACAAACGGGTGTAGCAAACCTTGTGAACGCCTTTATCGAGGCAGGAGCCGATTCCGTTGTGTCCACGCTTTGGGAGCTGGAGGACCACACCACCGAACACCTGATGGCGCAGTTCTACTCACAGCTCGCCAACCACCAAAGGAAAGTAGACGCTCTTCGTGCTGCTCAAATGGAGCTGCTAGACAAGGGAGTGCCGCCGTACTACTGGGCCAGCTTCCAAGTTGTCGGAGATCCCAACGGGACAATCTGATTGGGCGCGCCGGCTTTATACCGCGATCAATTCGAGCGCCTTTTGAAGCTGTCCGTCAATACCATTTCTCCGCTCCTGCCATGAGAAATCTGCAGCTACATCAGGCTCGATTGGACTCCCTTCGAGAGCCGTTCCATTCCAGGTGTAATAAGCTCCGGTAGGAAACGCCAAACGGAAACCGTGCCCGACCTTCACCGATGTAGCCGAAAGCAAGCGCCCGGCCGTTTTTTCACCAACAATCGTTGCGAGCTTATTTTCCTTCGCAAAAATCGTGACCATCTCGGCTGCACTTGCCGTATGACGATCCACGAGCAACACGATACTTCCATCATAGGGTTTCGGCCCCAAGCCTTCCGATTCCAACACAATCGGGGACTTGGTGATGAGTGATGGAAGAAAACGCAGGCCCAGCAGCCAGAGTGCGCCCTTCGATGTTGGAATCTTGCCCAAGCGCGGGAACCTGGCTTTCTCTGTGGCCAGATCACGTTTAGCCCAACGTTTGTTGGGAGCATAGCCGACCGGTACGCGGTCAGGAGTCATCAAGCTCATCAGTCGTAGAGCGCCAGCGCCTCCGCCTGTATTTCCGCGTAGGTCCACGATGAGCCCCCCGATATTTCCTAGCTCCGCAACGGCATCGGACATTGCGTTTGAGACCTCAACACCGATCATGCCCGGAAACATCGCGACTTTGAGGTATCCGAGACGTTCGCCCAGGTTCTTTGATTGAACAAGCGTCGGCTCCACAAACTGCAGCTTCTTACCTTTCGGTCGCGACACATTAACGGAGACGGTTCGCTCGTTTCCATCGTTTGCAACGATTTCGAGGGTTGAGGTCAACCCCATAGGAAAGACGGGATGCTCGGGCGGCACAACCTCTTTACCGTCTACCCGAAGCAGAATGTTTCCCGACTCTATTCCGGCGAGAGCCGCAGCTCCGCCGTCATGCACATCTTGGAAGATCCACCGTGAGCCGTAAGGTGTTTCGTCGGAGAGGTAGGTTGCGCTAAGGGCAGCACGGCTCGATGCTCGCCGTGCAGTGCCATGAAAAAACCCGAGATGGGAGGTTTTGAGCGTTTGGAGCAGATCTGTCATCGCTTGCTCAAAGGCGTCCGGCGTCGCAGCAGATTCAATTGCGGCACGATGACTCGCGACCGCAGTCTTCCAATCATGCCCGAGGAGTTCCGGTTTGTAGAACTTGGATTCCAGAGCCTTGAGAACACGCTCAAGAACTTCATGTTTTGCTTTGCCAGTCAGGCCCGATTCACGGCTAGGGGGAGTATTCATATCCACACACCTATGATGCCGCAACCGGAGCTAATTAATCTTCAGCGGATAGTAGTACGTTCCGTTGTCAGTGCCGCGCACTGTCGCGAGGAAGTAGGCTCCTGGCTTGGCAGCTCGCAGATCGAGCGTCACGTTCACCAAGACCTTTCCTCCGTCTCTTTCAACCGCATTCCCGGCCCCCGTTGCGATGATTTGGCTTCCAGTCTTGTCTTGGGACACATTCACGTTATAGCTGCCCACTTCGCTGAAGCGGGGAAGCACAACCGAGAGGTGGACGATCGCGGCAGGCAATGAGACCTCTTTCAACGGGGTTGTCTCATCATCAGCCCCTCTCAGAGTGCCGCTATTGAAAAGATCAACCGTATCGCTTACAGGCTGAGCAGCGGCAACCTGGACGTTCGGAGCGTCCGCTGAATGGTAGTGCCTAAATGCCACATAACCGCCGCTACACATCACAATCAGAGAGGCCGCCAAGGCCAAAGGAACAGCCCTCAGGCGCGAGGTTTTTGGGACTCGCGCTGAGTTGGAAGGCGTATCCTCGACAGGGCCAGAAATGGCTTCGGAGTTGGGCGTAGAGGCGACGGCATTCGATTCTTCCCAATCCAAGCGGTAATGCCGATACTCGGCATAGCACTCAGAACAAGATCCAACATGAAGGCGGGCCGGATGCTCTGCCGGCAGCCTACCCTCAGCCAGGGCTTCTAGCGTTTTGTCGTCAGGACAGCCTTTTCGCTCGGGATTCGGAAATGTCTCAAGAAGGAAGTCCTTCATCAGATCCGGGTTCAATGACGATCTACCCTTTCGTCTCGCAAAATTGTGATGAGCCGTGGCCCGGATCATCTATTTTGCGAGCACCATTCAAAGTGGAAGCTAAGCGCTCTTTGACGCGCTGGATGGCTTTCGCGGCTGCGGAGTAAGTCGTTCCCAACGCATTCGCGACAGTTGCCGGGCTCGTTTTATCTTGAAGAAGCAGAACGAGAATATACCTGTCCCGTTCATTCAGGGTTGCTTTTAGTTGTTCAAAGAGTATTTTACGGTCGATAGCGCCCTGAAAAGAACCACTCAGGCCACCAATACTTTCAAGGTCGAGCCCAATCCCGGCGACTTGCTCTCTGGCCGCCCCACTCCTCATCCAGTCTCGAACTTTACCTTTGAGTGCGGAGTATGCGTAGCGTTGCGGTGAAATAAGGATTGTTGCTCGCTCTTGCATGTTGTGAGCTACTTCTTCAGCCCAGTTCGCAATCATCGCCGGATCGACTTGAGGGTAATCCCTCAGTACCCAATGAAACGATCGCTCTACAGCGGTTTCGACTTCTGCACAAACAAGGGTTCCGTTTGTGTCCACGAGATGTAAGTGAGCCCGAGTCATTGGCAAGTCATCTCTTCAAAAAAAAATGCTCAATGGTGTCAAAATCTGCCCCTCTCATCTCGCTTAGAGGGTAGAAGTCAAATTTACTACGTGTCTGTAACTGACTGCCAATAGCGAGTTGCAGACTCCGGGAAAAGGGAGAGCTATTTCTTTGACGATTTTGATCGCGACTCGCCGCCCTCGACCAAGCCTAGACCCGCGACCAATTCTTCGACAGGTATTTGAAAAACTTCGGCAATCCGAAGCAGAGTTGGCACTGAGAGACCGTCGCCTTTCTCGATACGTTGTATCTGCGTCAGGTGAAAGCCATGCTGAACAACAAGTGCGCGCAAGGTCAGCCCGCGCTCCTTGCGTAACAGTTTGACTCGCTTACCTAAAGCCGCTGAGAACTTTTTGTAGTCGTATCGCAGCATGGAATCGGTGTCGATGTGGACCTCGCGCAAGATGATAAGAGCACATCGCAACCTCCCGGTATAGCGATCTCTGCAAAATCTTAGCAACCTCCAAAGCACACACACAAATGTGGGGATGCCTTATCGTGTCTTGTACACAATATTGTGGATATGAAAAGTGTGTTGACACGATGCGGAAGACTCGCTATAAGTTGTGCATGGTGACACAAGTTTGTGGTAACACAGCAACGTGTGCACGGCGGCGGAATGTACCGCGTGGCGATAGGGCTGTGGACCGCAAAGCCCAACACGAAAGGAGGACAAAAAGCCGCTACATGAAGGCTCTTTTGAGAGCACAACCCATTTCCTTTACCCCGAATTCGCTTCATAAGGAGAAAACTTTGAACAAATCAATCGACTCACGCCTGGCGCGACGCTGGGTTCAGAAATTGTCCAAGAAGAATCTGCGGACATTCGGGCGAACCATCGCACCGAGTCTGCTCGCCATTTCACTCACCTCACTTGCTCACGCTCAAGGCACGGTTGATTTTTCCGGTGCTACGACCGCGATGAACTCCTTCAAAACGTTCGCAGAGTACGCCGGAGCCGTCATCTGCCTCGGAGGTCTCATCTTCGCTGGCGTTCGGATGATGAGTGGTCGCTTCCAAGATGCGATTCCCGGTCTTTTCGGAGCACTCTTCGGTGCTGGCGTTCTCGGCTGGGGCGCTGGTTGGATCAGCTCTCTCACCGGCCAGACCGTTACCCAGTAAGGAGCCCAACCATGACCAAACGAGGGGAACCGTTACCGATCAATCAGGCGATGAACAGATCCAGAACAAAAGCCGGTCTGGAACTGACGACGTGGATGGTTATTGTCTTTGTCTCGATAGCGGTTTTCCTCGTCGGTTTTCGCATTCTGGCCCTCATCAGCTTCCCAGTATTGGTAGCTGCTGCGTGGCTCACCGTCCGCAAGCACCCAAAGATGTTCGAGCTTTGGGGCCACAGCCTTTTCCAGAAGCCCTACTATGACCCCCGAAAAGAAAACTGAACTCAGACGTCATACGCCCTGGTACGCGAAGGCTGGAGCCGGTTGCAGCATCGTGCCGATTTCTCGTTTCGTGACCCCGACCATCTTCGCCCTGAAAACAGGCGGCTATGGATGCCTGTTTTCACTAACCGGCATAGATGAGGAGAGCTTGACCGATCAGGAACTCGAAGCGCGAGTGCGTTCCATCGAGGGCGCACTACGCGGTTTGCCTGAGGGTTCCTGCCTCTATCAGTACGCCCGCGTTCTCTCAGGTTTTGAGATTCCGCGCCAAAAGAAGTACAGCGATCCCGTCACCGAGACATTTGTAAACGACCGTCTCGCGTTCTTAGAGAAGACAGCAGGGTTTCGCAGAATTGATCTGCATTGGTGTCTCACCTTCGAGCCATCGCAGAAAAACCCTTTTGAAAGAAAGCCCAATGAGAAGGCTGAGGATCTTGCGCGGATGCTGTCTAGTCTTCAAAAAAGCGCGACGATCCTTGAATCACATCTAAATTCAGCGGTCGGCCTGCGGCTTCTCGACAAAGCCGAGGCGTTCCCATTCTTTTCGTATCTCTTCAACCTAGAGCCGTGGTGCGAACACGACCATCTCATCCGTGATAGCGGAGTGGATCGACAGATTGTAAAGAGCCCGCTGTCGTGGCACAGTGACCATCTCCGGGTAGGGAAGCGTTATGTCCAGATGTTCTCCCTGATGAATACCCCGGAAATTTCAAGACCGTGTCAGTTTTCAGGCTTGATGACGCTCGACTGCGACAGTGTGCTATGCACGAGCTGGAGGCCGAAGTCGGCAGCATCAGCGCGATCGGAGATTTCGTCGCAAGAGAAGTTCATCTCCTTTTTCAAGGTTGGCGTTCTCGCCCGCGTGATGAGCGGTAGGGATACTGCTTCGCTGGAGACAGGGGCAGGTGCCAAAGCCGCTGAAGCCAGCGTGGACGATCTTAGTGAAGTCATTCGCTCTCTCGACAAGACCGCGCAAGGTGAATTCACAATGCGATTGCTACTCGCCGCCAAAAGCGTAGAGCAGCTTCGTGACACAATCCCAGCCGTTCACCGACTATTCGTTGATGCCCGTGCTCAAGTGATGGAAGAGACACTTGGAAACCTATCTTCGTTCTACACAATGTTTCCGGGGAATCAGAAGTTCAATGTCTTCCCGCTGTGGTTAGGTGAGAACCACCATGCGCGAATGTCTTCTGTATTCGCCCCGCACATCGGGCACCCGTACTCGGAAGACCTTGACGCCGAATACCTGAACATCTTTGAGACGCGGACCCGTACCCCGTTTTTCCAAGATGCCTATGTGAACGGCGTGCGCGTCATGCTCATCATCGGACCAACCGGCACCGGAAAGTCAGTCCACGCTAACCAGATGCTTGCGTTGGAGCGGAAGTACGACGGTTTCTCCTACATCTTTGATATCGGCGGTTCCTACGAGAGTCAGGTAGAACTCTACGGTGGCAAAGTAACCCGAGTTGGCAAGGATGGCCCCCGCGCCGCTCCTTTCTCATTGGAACCAACAGAGAACAACATCAAATTCCTTTACTCGTTCGAGAAGCTGTTGCTCACCAGTGGAGGCGCGGTGCTGAGCCCGGAAGACGACGATGTGATCTACAAAGCCGTGCAAGGCATTTACCACCTAGAGTCTCACAATCGCCGTCTCTCAAATCTTGGACTGCCGAAGCACCTGGACCGCTATATGGCCAAGTGGGTAGGGAAGGGCGTCTATGCCGCGATCTTCGACAACGTAGAAGATGAGCTTTCCCTCGGACGCCTTCAGTGCTTCGACTTCCAAGGAGTAAACAACAGTCAATACGCCGACCTTATCGAGCCGCTGATGGTTTGGATACTTCGTCGCATTGACGATGTGCTCTACAACCCAGCATATCTAGGCGTCCCCAAGCACGTTCTCATCGAGGAGATTTTCGCCAGCATGAAGAATAAGCAGCTCCTAGATTCTGCGCTCGCCTCTATCAAAACCGTGCGCAAAAACCTCGGCGGCGTGACTTTGATTGGCCAGTCTGCGAATGACCTGGGAGAAAACGCAGACAGCATCGTCAACTCTTGTACCTCTTTCCTTTTTTTACCGGATGCCACTTTCAACCGGAAGCATTACGGCGAACTCTTCAAACTCACCGACCAGCAACTCGATTTATTCGAGTCACTGCGGGACCGTGAAGGGCTCTACGTGCGTCGCGACGGCTTGACTAAGGTTGTCACGCTCAATCTCGACAACCGAAGCTACGCCAAATTCTCCACAAAACCAAAGGACCGGGTACGCCGGACCAAACTCATCGAGAAGTACGGACTCACCGAGGGCATCGAGCGGTTTGCCCAAGGAGAGGCTGTCTAACCGCTGCGCCACACTACTCCACGACAAGGAAAACACTATGAAGACCATCTCAATCCTGCTTATAAGTTCCGGCCTCGCGGTTGGCGCAGTCACAACCAGCCAGGCGGCCACGTCACCAACCCTATTGCCCAGCGCACCACGTACTGTTGTCATACACGAGACGGAGACGCCGCCCGTTATCCGGGCCGGACTCCTTCAATCAACTCTCATCCTGCTACCCGCAGAGGAAAAAGTCGCTACTGTTTTCGGTGGCGATACCGTGTCGTGGGTGTTCGATGGCGGCCACGTCGCTAGCCGATTCATCTCGATCAAACCAAAAGTCGCAAACACGACTACTGACGTTCATATCGTTTCCGACCACGGGAACGAATACACCCTACAGCTCAGAGAAGTATCGAGCGACGGTGATCCTCATTTCGATTCCAAGGTTTTTGTCACCCCCGGCGATCAGGCTGGTAAAGACAAGCTTGCAGCGATGCCTGTCTTTGTTCCCGCCGCTGAGTTGGACAAGGCGAAGCGGGAGGCCCAAGAAGCCGAGGTACAAGCGGCAAACGAGCGTAAGGCTGAAGCAGCTAAGGCTGAGCAGTATCGCAGCCAATATCCCGGACAGCTCCACTTTGACTACACCTGGGACCAAAAGAAAGGTAATGAACTTGGCCTACAGCAAGTGTGGCGTGATGACAAATTCACCTATCTACGTGGTCACTTCCAAGAGACCCCTGCTCTTTACGAGCTGAAAGACGGGAAGGGAAGTCTGATCAATTTCGATTTCAACGAGGGACTTTACACGATTCCCAAATCTCTTTCAGACGGGTATCTCACCATCGGCAAAAAGCGTGTCGAGTTCAAGCGCACAGGAGGCAACTAGCGTCATGACCGATCCAAACCAGATTCCCCCAACCGTAAACGATCCCGGCCCCGTTCCTGCTCAGCCAGAGGCTACGCCCGCAATCAAGAAGTCGATGCCAATCATAATCGGGTTGGCCGCAGTCATCCTAATCATCGGGCTTGCCAATGTAGGGAACCTTTTGCACCACGGCGCAAAGGAAGCACCGCGGAGTGCGCTTCCGATGCGTCCTGCATCACCCAATGCTCAGCAGGTTACGAGTTTCGAGGCTCAGCAGCGGCTTCTTGCCCAGCGTGACGAGGCTGATCGAATCCGTCAACAGCAGCTCGCCGCGCAAATGGCTCAGCTTCAGCAAGAGCAAGCTATACCTGGCCCCGAATCGCCCAACACGGCTCCCATGACGGCGGCACAGCGTCAGGCCATCTTTGGAGATAGCCCAAACGCTCCTAAATACACCTCGAACACTTCGCAAGAGCAGGCCGAAGCAAAGCAGCGACAGCTCGCCCGTGAGAAGCAGCACCAAGACGCTCTCAATAGCGACACAGTAGCCATCGACTTTGCACATGGAGGAACGGCAGCCAACGGCACAACTACGCTCGCGGCCAACACTAATGAACCTCAATCGGCCAGCACTGGAGAAAACGTACCGCTAGCGGCTTCTGGCGAGGCCGGCAGCGGTAGCGCTGCGCCAGATACAAACAACGGAGGTCCAGGAGCGCAGCAGCAGCGCCCAGCCGGTCTCAAAAACGTCGCCGCACAGCAATCACAGAAGAAAGACCCGATGGCCGCGTACGACTTCGACGGGTATCAAGGGCGGCTCTACCGCGTTTTTGAGGGAACAGTCTTCGAGGGAGTTGTGACCAACCACGTAGACGGCGGCCTTCCTGGACCAATCATTGTCATGTTGACGACTGACTACTACTCCCACGACCATCAACAGCTTTTGCTACCGCAGGGGACCCGCCTTATCGGGAATGTGCAGAGTGTGGGAAGCCAGCAGCAGCGAAAACTAATCGTAGTCTTCAATCGCGCAGTCTGCCCGGATGGATTCTCACTCGATCTCAATAAGTACATCGGTCTCGATCCCATTGGAACGACCGGCCTAGCTACCAACGTCAACAACCACCTCCTCAGCTCATTTGCCGCCGCCGCCGCAATTGGCGGTATGGGCGGCCTCGCGCAGATCGGCAACAACGGTAGCGTCCTCACCGCCGACACGCAGATACGCAACGGAATCTCCGAGCAGTCCGCTATGGAGGCCGAGCAGATATTGAATCACTTCCTCAATCGTCTGCCCGTGATCACAGTAAAGGAGGGTTCTCGCGCCCGCGTTTACATCAACCAAGACATATTGATTCCGTCCTACGCAGAACATCGCGTCGATTCAGCGCTGTAACAGCCGTTCCCGAAATCAGGAGGACGTATGAACCTTACGCTCACAAAACGCCGCAAGTGGATTGTTGCAGGCGTTGTCATACTCGGAACCGCTACCCCCAGCTTTGCCCTTTTCGGATTTGGGGATATCGTTTTCGACCCGAGCAGCTACGGCCAACTTGTGTCGCAGCTCTCCACTTTGGCCAAAATGCTCACCACAGCGCAAAGCCAATACAACACTATCAAGAGCAATGTTCAGAACTTTTCTGCCAAGGCCATCTGGCAGACGGAACTGAACAAGATCAAATCCGTTTCGGTCCCCAATACCTACGGGGAAACAAACGGTTTTACGAATGCTCTCAACCTCAACAATCAGAGCGCCGCACTCATGGCCTGGACCAATTCCAAAATTGGTTTGACTCCAGAAACCAGCGGCATTCTCAGCACACAGACGGTAGGGAATAGTTCAAACCTGACACAGCTCGCGATGATCGAGGCATCGGACACCGCTTCACCCGATTGCATCAATGCCGTGGGTTCCTACCGTCAGGCCCGCAATGACGCCGCTACAGCTCAGGCAAGCCTTCAGTCTGCCCAGCTCGACGGGTCTTCATCTACCAACAGTGAGGTTGAACAACTCAATCTCCTCAACGCAGCCCAAGCGCAACAGCTCAACGAACAGCAAGCGCAGGGCGTTCTACACGCTTGTCTCGCGCAGCAAATGACCATTCAGAACATGCAACAGCGAAACGCCGCTGCGCAGGATCTGAATACGTGGGGTTTCGTCCAAGCCCAGCACACAGCGAACCCAACCCTCAACGTGGCCGATTCCGGCACGTGGACAACCTATCTCCCCTAAAGGATTGACTTCGATGAAACTGCCGATGTTCAAACGCCTTGCAACCGATGTAGCGCCGCCAATTGCGGCGCTACTCGCCTTCACTGCCTGCGCCCTGGCCCTCGGACTCCTTATGGAGGTTTGTGGAGCCAATCATTCGCTTCAGCATTGGGGCCAATCCATTCACATGAAACTTGACCCCTCATTTCCACGAGATGACTTCAGCCAGTTTTAGCGCAGTACAGCTCAAACCACGGAATGGACGCCATGATGATGCACCTAACAACCTTTTCGGCATTGGCGCTGGCTCTGCCGGGCACCGATTGGCTTTATCAGTTCACGAACAACCTTACCGCCCTAACAACGGCCAATGGCGGAGCGCTCACGAATCTAGGGATCACGTTGCTGAGCACCATAGCGTTCTTTCAGCTAGTGAATATGGTTGTCAGCTTTAGTACGTCCAATATGACGTTCAGCCTCAATCCAACTCCGTTGGAGGCAGGAGAAATCGTCCGATTCCTTCTCCGGCTCACCGTCTGCTGTCTGCTAGAGACCTACTGGGTCAACCCACTACCCGGCGCAGGTTTCGGCCTCAACCACCTGTTCTCCGCACTCGCACAATCAATCGTGAGCGTGCTCGATCAGAACTCGCTCTCAAACTTCACTCAGCTCCTCAGCGACGCTGCCTCGAAGACAGGTTCGCCTTCGCTGCTGTCTGTCAGCGAACAGGTTTGCTACTACCTTGTGCAGATCATTCTCGGCCTCGCTGCTGGCATCCTGTTCGTGATCAACGTCAGCTCATTCATCTTCTACGCAGTGACAGCACTGTTTGGCCCTCTCTTTATCCCGCTGTACATGACTGACAGTTTGCGAGGCAAGTTCTACTCATTCGTTGAAGTGCTACTCAGCTTTGCGATGATCCGCGCCGTTGCTTCGGCGTTCATTTTCGTCTGGGAAGGGTTTATGAATACCTTCCTACAAAAGACCTTCAACGGGGACTATTCCATCGGCATGTGGTTGGCGAACCTCATCCCCGTCATTATGGTTTTCGCCGCGTTCATCATCAACATGCTCTTTATCCCGACGATGACCCAAGCTATCTTCGGCGGCGGCGCCGGAGCAACCGGCTCCGCTCAAAATCTTGTAACGCGAGTCGCCCTGGCTAAATTCCGGGGCGGGAAGTGAGGTTCACCATGAATGTTGTTTTTACAATCCCATTTACTCCTCCGCGCTTTCTGGTCTACATCTTCCGAACCTGTCTGATCCTCATTCTCATTGGCTCAGTCATTTTCACCACACTCGGCTTTATCAAGGCAGAACACCAAATCGAAAGGACACCCGCTCATGGCCGCTACACAAGCAACCCCAATCACTGACGCTGCCTGGACTCCCAAGGAAGCGTTACTTACTGACGAGATTGCGAACGAGGTCTACGCCTCGCACTATGCCGAGCGAAAGATGAGCCGGTTCGTAATCGTCACCATGTCCGTCTTGCTGCTTGGCTCCTTTGGAGCTATGGTCTCGCTCGCTCACAAACCAATTCAGAACCGCTACATCCGCATAGATGAGATGGGGAGGGCGCAGGCGATCCAATACACAGATTTGAACTACAGCCCACGCGAGGGCGAGGTTCGCACGTACCTCACTGATTGGGCTAACTATCGCTTCACCATCAACAGAGAAACAATCACCAAAAAGTACCCGCTCAACTATTTCTTTTTCTCACAGCAGCTCTCGACTCAGTTGATGAGCGATGACAACCGAAACCACTTTGTCTCTCAGGTCATGGCCGGACAGATCGAGCAGAGCGATGTGGAAGTGCGAAATGTCACGATCACCAGCATGTCAGAGGAACAGATTCAGGGCGTTCGCATGTCCAAGGGAACGGCCTTGGTCAACATCGAAAAACTCTATTCTGTCCGAAACTCGCACGAACCACGTACAGAGCATTGGATGCTATCGGTCACGTACTACCTCAATCCCAAGCAGGTAAGTGACCAGTCCCGTGTCTTTCCACAATTCGAGACGATCAACCCTCTCGGCATGACCATCACCGAGTTTCACGAGAACCGGATCGGTGTAGAGCCGATTACAGATTCGACCGCAAACCCGCGGCCAGTAGCCCAGACCCTTGTGCCTGGCGCGATAACAACGCCCACCATTCCTGGGGCAGGATCAGGAGCAATTCGGTGAGCTACGACCTCATTCTCCCGTTCTTTCCAGAAGAGATTCGTGTGCTTCTCCTAGATCCAACAATCTCTGACTTGATGATCAACGGAACGACCGGGGTGTATGCGGATAAAGGCGGTGTTGTCGAACAGATCACACTCTCAACTCCATACACCAACGAGAGACTAACCGCAGCGATTGAGCGTGTGGCTCGAATCTTGGGTCAAGACCTCACAACGCAGAACCCCATTCTCAATACAAGGCTCCCCGATGGTTCCCGAGTCGCTGTCGTAGGCCCGCCATCTTCGATCAACGGTCCTACCCTCACCATCCGAAAGTTCAACAAGTGGTTCACGTCGGACGAGCTTATTGCCTCGGGGAGTATGCCCGTAGAGGTGAGGGATACAGTCGTCGGTCTTATGATGCAGCGCAAGAACGGCATCATTGCTGGCGGCACAGGCAGCGGCAAAACAACCCTCATGAAAGCGCTACTCGATCATATTCCCCCAAGTGAGAGGTTGTGCATCATCGAGCAGCCTGCAGAGTTGAAAGTTCTACAGCCAAACGCAATTCGGTGGGAGGCAGTTGAAGCAATTCCCGGTCAGGTGGCCGTCACACCTAGCGAGCTGCTGGCGGCAGCTCTGCGTCACCGGCCCGACCGAATCATCATCGGTGAGATTCGCAACGAGTGCGGCTATGACCTCCTCCAAGCGATGAACACAGGGCACGGCGGAACATTGTCAACGATCCATGCGAAGTCAGCATGGGATGCTTTGAACCGTCTCGCCAACCTAGCTCTCAGTGCGAGACCTAATCTCAATCACGCTTTCATGCGTAGCGAGACGGCTGAGGCAATCGATTTCACTCTTTACTGCGAACGTGCTGCCAACGGGCGCCGTCAGGTTCGAGAGCTTATCACTGTCAACGGCTACGACTACACCGAACAGCGCTTCGAGACGGAAGTCATCTACAGCGCTTCAACTCCAAACGCTGCATAAACCCAAGGAGACAAACGCATGGCATTGCTCACTGTGAAGGCTTCTAAGAAGATCGACGCCACCCTAAAACTTGAAGAGTCAACCGCAAAAATGATTGACCGCTATGCGGCTTTCCTCAATGTTTCCGCTGATGAAGTGGTGGACAAGGGAATGGAATACATATTTACCAAAGACAAAGACTTTCAGCAACACCTTGATAAGCAGCCTGATGTTCATGTGCCAGCATCGTTGCGAATCAAGAAGGCTCCGGGCACTCCTACCGCGATGAAAAACGGCAATCGAAACGGCGCTAAGAGCGTCGCTTCCGACGCAAAGTAGCAGCACCAGCAGGGTGCGTCTCCTTCACGTCTCCAGTTCTGCATCACTTCGTTGCACTTCGTAGAGACAACAGCAACAGCAACAACAAATGCAACAACAACAGCAACGACGAGGGCGGATGTGCTCCGCACATGAGGAATGATGACACTCCATCCCTTGGAGGGTGGTGTGGAGAGCGACAGATGTTTCCCGCCGGAAACGTCTGTCGCAGCAATCACTTACAGAGACGATGTTTCCGGGCGGAATCATTGTGTTTCCGGGCGGAAACATTCACATCGGAGGTTCCAGTGACCGAAGCAGTTCTCGATATGCAGGAGCGCCTTAGACAGAGAATCGGGCGACCGTCGCGTGTCCGCAGCATCGCCATACGCTTCACCGAGGATGAAGCCCGAGAGCTTGAAGATGTGGCATCGGCCCAAGGCACGACGGTGCGCGAGTGGGCGCGTGAATTTCTTCTACGCGAGGCGCGACGAGATGATGCTGACGCCCTCTTTACGGAGCTGGTAGCCACACGAATGCTAATGGTGAACCTCTTCAAGCCGCTCATCACAGGCAAGCCAGTGTCGCCGGAATGGGTCACTGAAGTTATGGCGGCTGTACGCAAAGAGAAACGGAAAGCCGCACAGGAAGTACGTCAGCAATACAGCAAAGAGAAAGAAGGAGGACGATAGGCATGGCATCACAATGGGGACGTAAAGAAACGATCATCTGGCCGCCGCACGCGCCAATCATGAGCTATTCCGCGCTCGCAATGGCGTTACTCTGCACGTTGTTTTTCATGTGGGAGCACCTGAATTTCTCCATGTCGCCGCTTCAGCAGAGTTACATCATAGAGTATGTATCGTCACAGGCTGGGTCAGCTTTCAACTCCCACGGGAACTATCGACTTGTATACCTGGCTGGCGCAAAAGTGAAGCCACGACTCGCCCTTCCCGTAGACCTCACTGATGGTAAAACAACCCTTCCAAGCGGTAAGACTGTGCCGATCGGACTTTCCGAGCTGGCCCAGGCACAAGGCTATAGCTGGTTCTATCGTGGCCCATCTCAGAAGCTCACAGACGGCGCGATGCACCGCTGGCTAAGGGGCGCGGTCTACAACGACAAAGGGTTTTCAGAACTGTTTCGGGTGAGCATGATCGAGAGCGGCGTGTGCCTAGTCGCTATGCTAATTTTTGCGATTCCCAAGGACCTGAAACGCTTCCGGCAGATGAAATACGGTCGCGTTCTGCGCGGCCCTGTCATGCTAACGCCCGCCGACTTCAATAGAGCGGCAAAGGGAGATGGCATCGGTTTCAAAACGACAGAGCTGGGAAAGATGATGCGTATTCCAGAACGAAAAGAGGCACAGCACTTTCAGATTATGGGCGACACCGGTGTTGGAAAAACCCAGCTCATCATGCAAATTCTTCGACAGATCAGAGGCCGTGGTGACTCGGCCATCGTCTATGATCCGGCTTGCGAGTACGTCCAGCGGTTCTACGATGAGGGGCGCGGGGACATCATTCTGAACCCGTTGGACGAGCGCTGCCCATATTGGGGTCCAGCGCAAGAGATGGCCACAAATGCTGAAGCCGATGCAATCGCGGCATCACTATATCAGCCCACTACGGACAGCAAGGACGAGTTCTTTCATCAGACTCCGGCGCAGATTTTCGCTCACCTCCTCAAGAAAGGTCCATCTCCGCATCAGCTTGCCGAATGGCTGGCAGATGGCACGACGCTGGAGAGGCTAGTAGCGGGTACGGAGATGAGCTTCTATATCGATCGCAAGGCCGGACCACAGCGAGCAGGCGTACTCGCCTCCCTCGGACTGGTAGCAAAATCCTTCCGCTTGTTGCCAGAGCGAGACCAAGCAAAACGGACGTGGAATGCCCGCACCTGGTCACAGGAGCGCAAAGGTTGGATCTTCATCACTTCGCGCCCGCCCGAGCGTGAAACGCTCCGTCCACTCCACTCGCTTTGGATAGATTTGCTTGTTATGCGCCTGCTGAGCGCCCCACAGCCCGGACAGAAACAGGTCTGGTTTGTGATCGACGAGCTGGCCAGCCTCCAGAAGCTTCCCCAACTCCACACGGCAATCACCGAGAACCGTAAGAGCAAAAATCCGCTCGTGTTGGGCTTCCAAGGGAAAGCCCAGCTCGAAGTAATCTATGGCCATCTGGCCGAGGTCATGCTGTCCCAGCCCGCGACCAAAATATTCATGAAGACTGCCGAGCCAAAAGCAGCCGAGTGGATCTCTGAAGCGATAGGCAAAGTCGAAATCGAACGGCTCAAAGAGACTAAGTACGACGGCACCCGATCAGGACATAATTTCAGCCTTGATCGCCAGATTGAACCGCTTGTCATGGGTTCTGAGATTAGCGGACTGGACGATCGACATGCGTATTTGAAGCTGGGAAACAACGTCGCCCGCTTTGATTTTGACTACCTAGACCTGCCGACTCCTACGCCGGGATTCTTACCACGGAAGTACGCGGACGGAGGGATGGGTTTTGATCCCGACACCTTAGAACCACGCCGCGCTGCATACCTGAAGACTGAAGTAGAGGACGACGAGGAGACGGCGGAAACCGAGCCAGAGGGCACGGCAACTCAGCCAACGGCGGACAGCTCCAGCGGCGCTCCGATCGCTCACGCACTAAAACAGCGGCCTATCCCTTGGCCAAAGGAAAACGAACTTGAACCAGCCCGCGCCGACGAGAAGAGCCGGCTCGCGCCTACCTCTACACTCGCGCCAGCAGCAGAAGCCGATACAACAAGCCAAGCTGAAACCACCGAGCAGATCATGGTCGCCAACGGCACCCCTGAGCTGGACGGCCCCGCCTTCGAGTTGAGGCCATAAAGCCCATGCTCACTATTTCCAAAGCGCTTTCTTCGAGTCAGGCGCAAAGCTATCACAAGCTAGAGTTCACGTCTGACGCACAGAATTACTACAAGCAGGGCGATACGGTGAAAGGCGAGTGGCAAGGGAAGCTCGCCACATCGCTTGGACTCAGCGGCGAAGTCTCGCCGTCGGAGTTCCACCGCCTCTCCGAAGGGATGCATCCTCAGACTGAGGAGCAGATGGTCAAACACCGTCTCGCGCAGGAGTATACGAACGAGGACGGGACAACTACCAAGGCGGTCGAACATCGAGCCGGATGGGATGCAACCTTTTCAGCACCCAAATCCGTTTCGCTTACCGCCCTGGTCGGGGGTGATGAGCGCGTGCGAGATGCTCACCGTGCCGCCGTCGCAACAGCCTTGGACGAGCTGGAGCGTTACACACATGCGCGGATCGGCGGCAACAACCCCGCTGAGCAGACGGGTAAATTCATAGCTGCAAAGTTCGAGCATGATACAGCTCGCCCGGTGGACGGCTACGCTGCACCACAGCTCCACACCCACGCGGTCATTTTCAATGTGACAGAAAGGGCTGATGGTTCCACTCGTGCATTACAGGAGCGAGCTTTCTTTGAAAGCCAGCAGTATGCGACCGCCGTTTACCAATCAGCGCTCACCTATCAGCTCCGCAATCTCGGATATGAAATCGAGGCAGGGAAGAGCGGAGCACCCGAGATCAAAGGCTACTCCAGGGATTACCTTGATGCCTCAAGCCCCCGCTCCCAGCAAATCAAGGATCAATTGGAGAAAACAGGACACAGCGGTCCGGAGGCAGCGCAGATTGCAGCGCACTCCACCCGCGACCGCAAGCAAACGCTCACTCCCGAGGAAGTTCTTACGGCGCACAAAGACATGGCCGCTGATTTTGGCAACCAGCCGCAGAAGGTTGTCGCCGCCGCCCGCGAGCGGGCGGAGCAGCAGGAGCTTCGCCAGGAGAACAGCACGCAAGCGAAGGAGGCCATTACCTTCGCCCGCGAGAGCATCTTCGAGCGCGAGGCCGTAGCTGACGAGCGAGCCATACTTCGAGACGCGCTCCGTCGCGGTATGGGTGAGGCGACATACGGACAGATTCGGTCCGAGTTCGACAGACGACGTGAGGCCGGAGACTTCCGATCAGTTCAAGGAGAGAAGTACAGCTCAGGGCGGAGCTTCACCACTCCCGAAACCATCGCCGCCGAACGTGCCAACGTGCGGCACGTCTTTGACGGCCGGAACACTGTCACGCCGATTATGGGTGCAGAGCAAGCCCGAGAGCAGGCCAACACCCGCGACTTCCTCAATGACTCCCAGCGGAAGGCTATCGAAGAAATTCTAAACTCTTCCGACCGAATCCACGGTTTGCAAGGACTGGCAGGAACCGGCAAAACGACGACGCTTGAGGTCATACGCGAGGGCGCAGAAAAGAACAGCTACACGGTCGAGGGCTTTGCCCCGTCCTCAAAGGCGGCAGGGCAGCTCCGCGAGGCCGGGATCGACGCTAACACGCTCCAGAGCTTCCTTGCGCGTGGGGAAAATCACCCAAGCGCCAATCCCGAAATCAAGCACCTTTACTTGCTCGATGAGTCCAGCCTTGCCAGCACCCGGCAGATGCGGGCGTTTCTGGACAAGCTCAATCCAGACGACCGTGTCTTGGTAATTGGAGACACGCGGCAGCATCAGGGTGTGGATGCGGGCAAACCCTTCCAACAGATGCAAGAGGCCGGGATGCAGACCTCGCATTTGGATAAAATCATGCGGCAAAAAGACCCGGAGCTGCTAAAGGCCGTCCAGCATCTCGCGAACAATGAGACGGAGAAGGGAATTGCGATGTTGGCCGAGCAAGGCCGCGTTTCGGAGATTACGAACGGCCAGGAACGTATCAACGCTATCGCAAAGGATTATGCTACGCGGCCCGAAAACACCATTATCGTGTCACCCGACAACAAGAGCCGCCAACAGATCAATGAAGCCGTGCGCGGCGAGCTGCTGCAGCAGGGCACGCTGGCCGACGACGGCCAGAAGTTCAGCACCCTTGCCCACCGCTCCGATATGACTGGCGCAGACCGTAGTTGGGCGGCGCGATATAACGTGGGCGAGGTACTGCAATACACCACTGGCAGCAAGGCCGAAGGCATTGAGCGCGATAGCTTCGCTACCGTTCGCTCTGTTGATTCACGCGCCAATACTCTTACCGTCGAGCTGGAAAATGGATTGAGCGTTACCTATGACCCGCGACGGCTCCGAGGAGTGAATGTCTTTCGAGAGACTGAGCGTGAGTTCGCAACCGGCGACCGCATCCAGTTCACCGCGCCCAACAAAGACCTCGGGCTTGCGAACCGCGATCTTGGAACAGTCCTCGGCCTCGAGGACGAAAAAATGACCGTTCGACTCGACGGCAAAGCCGAGCGCATCGTCACATTCGACGCCGCGGAGTTCCGGCAATTCGATCACGGCTACGCCGTTACCTCTCACAGCTCTCAAGGTCTCACTGCGGGCCGAGTCATCGCAAACATTGATACAGAATCATCAAACAGCCTTATCAATACACGGCTTGCGTATGTGGCCATCTCCCGCGCGTCAGAAGACGCCCGCATCTACACGAACAACGCGGAGACGCTAGGAGAGCGGCTTGCAACGGACATCAGCAAGACCGCCGCTCTCGATTTCAGACAACCGAGTTCCAGTGAACAGACCCGGCTAGCCGTTGAGGCATTCCGCAACAACGACCCAGCCACAGCGACCGAACTGCTACAGCAGCAGGGCCGGATTTACGAATACGCGAACCCAGATCATCGCCTAGCCGCCGTTGCCTTGGACTACGCAGCACAGCCGGATCGCGCCGTCATCGTCGTCGCCGATCCAGCCGATCGGCACGAACTTACCCAGCTCATCCGCGACGATTTACACGCACAGGGCCGACTCGCCGAAAGCCGCTCAGTGTCGGTCTTGGTCGAACAGGAATTTGGCAATCCCCGTCTCGCTGCGAACTACTCGCCGGGAGATGAGATCCACTACAAGAAGGGAAGCCCGGAGGAGCATGGCATTATTCACAACAGCACGGCCACTGTTATAGCAGTCGATATTTCCAAGAATCTCCTCACTGTAGAAACACGCAGCGGTGAGCAGGCTTCTTACAATCCGGCGCTCCTAAAACAGCAGACGGGGCAGAGCACCGTCTACCGGGCCGAGGAGCGCGACCTAGCTGTAGGAGATCGCATCCAGTTCACCGTGCCCGACCGGGAAAACCGCATCCACTCCGGCGACTTGGCCACCGTCGAAAGAATCGGTGAGGACAACGCTCTTTCCGTTCGCCTGGACAACGGAAAGGACATTGAGCTTAGCCCCGAAAAGGCCCGCCACATCGAGCACGGCTACAGCGTGGAGACAGCGAAGTACGTCTCTGCAGACCGGGTTTTGATAACCGGCGAGAGCAGCCAACTCGCGGAGCAGCAAGTCGCCCTCACGAAGCTGAATCCCAACATTCACGACCTCGCAATCTACACATCCGACAGGACAAATCTCTTGCAGAGAGACAACGGCATTGGTAAGGAGCTTTCCAATGATTCGAGTCTCAGTAACGGACCGGAACCATCAGAACCCTCAATTGAGCGAGAAGGCTACGGAATTGGCCTCTAGTTTTTCATTTCTATAAACTTGAATAGCAAAAGGAGAGTGCCTTGAACCGTTCTTATGTAGCTCTAGCGATCTTAATTTGTCTAGCTGGTTGTAAATCTGAGCCGAAGCCCTCAATCGTTCAGCAGCGAACGATCGTGCAACAGGTTGAAGATGCCGGTGCTGGAGACCTGAGCAGGGCTGATGTGGCTGGGCTTCAAATCTGGCTAACGAAGCACTCAGATGTGGCGCGCAACATCGCTTCACAATGTAAAGAAGCGATGAAGGCAGACACAGCGTGGAAGAACTCGGCAGAGGGCCGGATCTGCATAGCCGAAAAGGATGCTGGCTACTCCAACTAGGCATCCCATTGACGCTACCGTGTATCAAGCACTATTCAGCATCTCAGGACCGTTGTTGCGTACGTTCCCAACGAGTCTGTTGGCCGGCGTCATGCGCATTTTGTCTGATTCAAACGGGCGCAGCAGATCGATAGGCGGCCGAGACTCATCGTAGTCGTTGAGCCATCGGTCGAAGTCCCGCGAGTGCAGGATAACGGGCATGCGATCGTGGATCGGATCCGTCAGTTCGTTCGCGGAGGTTGTGATGATGGAGAAGGTGTCTAGCGGGGGATGGGAGGTTCCTTTGCGTGGGCGCCACTCGGAGTAGAGACCAGCAAGGGCGTAAGGTGCGCCGTCCGGCATCTCAAATTTGTAGACGGGTCTGGACCCTGCCTTCGGTTTGGGAGACTTCTTCTGTGACACTGATAGATCTCCAAAGAGGCCGTGTTCACCGGGTTCGATTGGGGGAGGTTGGGGCAGGGAAGGGCGTTGCAGCCACTCGTAAAACCCATCGACCGGGACTAGGCATCGGGTGTGCTGGAAAGGGCCTCGCCATATCGGCTTTTCCAGGATGCTCTCGGCGCGGGCGTTTGTGGTGGAGAATATCTTGAAGCTGTCGGGGTCCGCCACCTTGGCTGGCACGAGCCCCCAACGCATCATCACCATCTCCCGTTCCCCTGTTTCGTGGTCAGGTCGAATGATGGGCTGATAGGTACTTGGAGCTATGTTGTAGTCGGGCGGGAGCTCGAAGCCCGGCGGAAGCTTGCCGACTTTGAAAGCCTCGGCGATGCGTTGCTTGTCTGATCGACGGTAGTATCGGCCACACATTGGTCTAATCTCCCCAGCTACCGCCGAAACCCTTTAGCTGGCTTAGTTCATAGCGACCGGGAAACTCGACAGTCTCTCCAGAGCGAAGGCGATTGACGATCTCCTTGGCGGCCGATGAATGGACAAGCTTACTAAAGTCGGTCTCATAGCTACCCACGTTCACAGACCACCATTTTTGCGTCTCGCGTTCGGAAGTGGCGACAAAAGTGACCGTCTCCAGATGTCCTTTGTCCTCGCCTTCGAGTAAGAGGAATGGGATGGCCGTCAGTTTATAGGGTTCCGCCATCCCAGAAGCGTATCACCCGAATAATTGCATCGAAACACTATAGCCAGGTACCACTTTCTCAGCGCCACGCACCGCTACGGGGGGCGAGGGAAGACCCACGGATGCAAAGGCCGCTGCAGCTTACCCGTGAATACAAGCCGTTTCTATGGTAGCCAGCATCGAGCGGTCCATCTGTTAAGACTTTTGTTGGCTCTGCGGAGCTGGCAGCGTGATTTCTAGTCCGGGATAGATTAGGTTCGGATCCTTAATGAGACGTCGGTTTGTGGAGTAAATTTGTGCCCACGATTGCGTCCCGTAGTTTCTTTCCGCTATCCAGGCCAAACAATCGCCCCGAACTACCACGTACTTTCGAGGCCATACAGGCGCCGCCGTCGTCAGCGATGCGGCTATCTGCGGCGGTACCTCCGCGAAACGCACGAAGACATTAATGGGGTGTACTTCCAGAAACCTTGGCGGATCGTTATCGAACACCACCGGCCCCCCGAACAGAACTCGTTCACCCTTTTTCAACGGAGCCTTTCCTGCATACTCGTTTGCCGGCAAGTTGGGTTCAAGCTCGATGCGAATAAATCTATTCGGCGGGGCCTGAAGTCCGTCGATCGTGAAGTGTAGGAGGCTTACGTCCACTGTCCAAATCCCGTCGGAAGAATGCGCCGCGTCTTGCGTCAGGATCCCCTCTCCTTCTCCAGCACAACCCGTCGGGTCCCACCCTGAATATCCCAAGCGCTTCAGAGGTGTAGTAAGTAGACCGGAATTCTTATCGAAATCTGTGAGGGAAGAATGAGAACTAGTAGCCAACGCCGCAAGTGTTGCAGGGGCGCTACATGATCGCCTAACGATCCTGTCTATGACTTTACCGAGAGCCGGGTTCTGGAACCCCAACTGCGCTCGCACGTACAAGGCGAGGACTGGGTATTTATCAATCTCGTTAACAGCCTCTTTTGTTAAATGGACAACGCCCTCCCGAATCTCTCCGGGCAGTATTCTCATCCCGACTTCCGTGGCCTCTGCGGTGACGTGATCCGCTACACTGGCGAGTTGAGTCGTAGCGTTGGATGCGGTCGCCACCACCTGACAAGCTGTATTTGCTGCCGCTTTTCCTACCTCACATGCTGCTTTCTGACTTTGAGAGAGCTTGTTTTTGGCTGCCTTGTCCAGCTCGCACTTTGGGTCATTAAACTCTTGCCAAAAGCCGTGACAGCCATTCCAGTCAACGCCGATACATCTTCGAATATGGCAACTTTGAGTGTTCTCTGGAAAATTGCAGGCAATTGACGAGGGATCACATGTAGGAGCGGATGGCAATTGCGACACACAGACAGAGGTTGCTGATAGAAATATGCCGAGCAGAAGAATTCTTTCACGCAGAAATAGAAGGTTCATTCATTACCTCGTGTTTCTGAGCTTAGGAGCAAAAGTATTTATCAAGTTGATAAGTTCATTTTTCTGAGACTTCGATTCGCACGGTAATATCGCGGTCCGCGGACCAGTTCTTAAACCGTCCACAGATGTTATTGTTCTGCGTGAAGAACTCCCGTTGCTCAAAGCGAGACCAACCTATTGCACAAGGACTAGCTCCCCCGTTCCCGCACGAAGAAAACTGAACGCCAGCACCAGTTCCGACGCCAGCGGTCGGAATCATGGTCACGTCCTTATCTGAAAGACGGTCAGGAAGTTTGATACAGACGTGGCCGCCTGTTGCATATTTTGTGATCGCGACACCATTTACTCGGCCACATGCTCCTATCGCGGAATGCTCGTTTAAGCCGCTTCCGCATCCTTTTTGGAGAACTATCGTAGCGGAGTCGCGGAATTTCCCTTGGTCAACGGATGCTCCTTCTTTGCTACCATTTGGCTGCTTGCCTTCGGCAGACGTGATAACGAAAAGCAGACAAAACTGCGCACATAGGATCAGACTGAACCTTGTCATCTCTCACCTCTTGAAATGTGATTCTCAACAGAGGCCCCTGCCGAGGTGCGCAATTATATATCGAACTGTGAGATATGACAAACAGCAGATAACATTCCGACCCGAAGGGCGTCAGTTACGGCTTAGGTAGACCTTGACGCTTTTGACTGCACCTCTGGGAAGATCTGAGGCCCGAATGCCGCGTGGACCCCGCGGTGTGCGCAATTTGTCGGCGGTGTCGTCGAACTCCTCCAGTGGCGGCGGTGGACCGAAAGGAATGCGGGTCGGCGCTTCCTTGCGGACTTGGTGGATGGAGCCGAGATACACGGTATTAAGGCCATAACGGGCGTTGATGGTATCGAGGGCTGTGACTACACGCTGTTTCGCGTTAGGTTCGTTGAACGGATCAATGCCGAATAGGTCTGGCGAAGGCGCTAGATCAAGATGCGTAAGAGCTACAGATAGGTCTGAGGGCGTGTAGTCGGGAACGCGCGGCCATACGGCAATTAAGTGCTCCTGCAGCGTGTATGGATCGTGGCATGGCTCGATGCGTACATTGCAGGCGAATGCGACATGATCATAAAAGCCAACCTGCAACGAGAGGCCGCTGGCCCAGAGATCATTGCGGCGCATCTTGCGAGCGGTGGAGTGTAGTAGTTTGAGCGCCACGGCGCGGGCCTTATCTGGTGTTCGGCAGTCCGGAGGCAAGATGTGCTGACGGCTAAGAGTTTGTAGCGGACGCGCTGGCGGTTCAAGAAAATCTTCACCGCGCAGCCAGAGCCACAATCGGTCTCCTAAGACGCCTCCCCATATCGTGTGCATCCGCTCGCGTGTGAGGGCGCAGAGTTGGCGCATGGTGGTAATGCCTTCGGCAAGAATGCGCTGCTCCATGCGCTTTCCGATACCGGGAATGTCAGCTAGTTCTAGGCTGTAGAGCGCCTGTGGCAGGTAGCGCCGCTCGAAGATCATAAGGCCGTCCGGTTTCTGCATATCCCCGGCGATCTTGGCGAGCAGGCGGTTGGGTGCGAGGCCAACGGAACAGCGCAGCGTGATGCCTACCGTGCGGAGCTCACGCTTGATCTCGTAGGCTATCGCGGTGGCGCGTAGCAACGTGCGCTCGCGGCCGAGGAGCTGGCAAGCGAACTCGTCGCAGGACATGACCTGCTGGATGGGTATACAGCGCTCAATCGCGGCGGCAATGCGGTGGTGGTATTCGACGTATAGGCGCGGGCGAGCCTCAACCAGGATGATGTGCGGGCAGAGCAGCTTGGCATCCGCAACACTGAAGCCAGTTTTGACGCCATAAGCCTTGGCCTGGTAGCTGACGGCGATACAACAGCCCGTCTGAGCTTCAATACGAATCGGCACGATCGCGATGGGCTGCCCGCGCAGTTCGGGGCAAAGTTCCTGTTCGATCGAGGCGAAATAGGAGTTGAGATCGACAAACAGCCAATTGATCGCAGAATCGACCATTTTCTACCCCACCAGCCGTGCATACTGTTCCGGTGTCAACAGGAGATCGACATTGCCACGTCCAGCCATGATGGCGTGTTCGACGGCCTGCTTTGAAGCGAGGTCGCGGAATCCGTTGCCGCGGCGAATCATCTCGACCATGTTGTCGGAATTTGTGAAGGTACGCGGGGGAGCGGCTTTAGTGCGGAGGTCCTCTTCCATGAAAGTGCAATGCCATCGCTCTCGAAGAACGAAGGACATATGGATGCGGCGAAGCTTTGGGGCAGGTACGCGTTGGACCGCGCACGAATCGCAGGCTCGTTCGCCAGGCGGTTGCCAGAGCATAGCGTCAAGATAGCGCCCGCAAAAGCAGCAGATCTTTCCTGCCAGCCGCATCCGAGTTGTAGAACTGCGCTCGCCGCCCATGCCTAACGATAAGCGAAGAAAAGGCGAAATACATCCACAAATGTTACGCTATTGATAACAAATAACTTACGGCCCGATAACGCAGCTTATGTATAGTGAAAAACCCACGCAACCAGTTCCGACCAAGCGGGGTCTACCGCTCTTCTCCGCCTTCTTCAATCGGAGGGCGTTGTGCTTCGAGCCACTCATCAACTGTGATGGGCGGGAACAGAATTTGCGCACGCCCATCTTTCATTTTCGAAAACTCGTCTTCCGTGCCGATGTGTCGCAAAAAAGGTATAAGCTCGCAGGCTACGTCTTCCCGCAATGTGATGTCGTAGAGAACCCCCTCCTCTTCAATTACAGAATGGGCTTCATAAAGGCACCGTCCGGCCACAACCCCTTGCGAGAGAATCCAACCGCGTACCGGCTTTAGGTTCGGATTCTGACTGACCCAGAAATCAACGTTCTCATGACATTTGGCCGGTTCAGGGTTCCAGGCTTCAAATCCAACCTTACGGCGCGTCATGTGCTCGGCTTGATGCAACCGCGATTGCAGGGATGCAAAGTAGCTCTCAACTTCAGACATTTGCGTCATATCGCTCCCACTATTCTTTTCTGGCGGGTTCAAAGTTCAATGGCACACTCTGAGCCGGTGGTTTGCGAACGTTGAAATCAAGGTACGTCTGTTCGTGGCCTTCGGGGTGCTGCTCTCGCCACAGTTCCAGCAGAAGCGGCGGAAACTCCGTAAGAACAACCTTCGTCCGGTGGACCTTCGCGTGACATCCCGCACAGAGAGCGATCATCAGATGCAACACAGACTTGCCCGGTTCCCGATGATGCACTCCGGGATCGGGATCACCGCACACCCTACAGGTGTATCCATCGCGTTCTAAGACCTGCTCTCGCAGCCCACCGAAATACTCGGCATCCTGCCGCTTCAGCGTGTAGCAGGTCGCGCAGAGGCCCAGGGCGAGAATCTTCTCATTCCCGCAGGGACAGCATATTGCGGTCTGGACCCCTTTCTTCAAAGCTCTACTCCTTCGTCTTCAGCTTGGAGTCGTTCTCGCGGATGAACGCCTCGATCTCCGGCGCACACGCCAGGATGCGGAGCCACTGTTCTTTGTAAAGCGTGACCGGAAACCGGCCCATGCCGTAAAGAGAGAGACCGCCTTTCTCGCTCACCTTCAAAGTGAGGCCGCCCTTGTCTTTGCTCTTGAGCTGGGCATTCTCAGCCCGCAGGCGCTCCAACTCCGCTTGCATATCCGATTCACTCATTGCTTCCCTCCTCCGTTCGTTCCCGACGTTATGTCTAGATCTATCCAGCCCAGCTTCCACGGCTCCGTCCGGTGCTCATCGAATAGAATTCCATTCACACGGACATTACTGCCAATGTCGTAGAGTGTTCTCTGCTGCTTCTACTCGTGTACATGCGAGAGTTGGACAACGATACGGAGATATGTCAGACCTGCGGTTTTCTTATGACACCATATTGTACCGAGTCGTTGCCCGTTTTCCTGGGAGGAGAATCGAAGAATGAAGCCCGACCCGGAATATCTCAAAACTCTGCTGACCGCCTTCCGCGATGCACCCAACCCCACTACGGATATCCGCGAGCTTGAAGACGCAGGACTCGACTACAACGAACCCAAATTTGAATTCCACATGCACCTGTTGAGGGATCAGGGCTACATCGAGAGTGATTCGAGGAGCGGAGGTTTTGGTCTAGATAAAAGCGCGGATGGCTACGCCCAGTGGTCAGTAATCCCACTCCGGCTCACTGCTGCCGGCCACGAATTTGCCGAAGCGATCAACGACAAAAAAGCCTTTGAGACGGTGCGAAAGGACTTCGTTGGGGCAAGCATAAGCACGATCAAAGAAGTTGTTGTTGCAGTGGCCAAAGCAGAAATCTCAAAGCGCATCGGACTTCATCTCTGAGGGCTCATGTCTAAAGTCGGAAGGAATGATCCCTGCCCTTGCGGAAGCGGGCTCAAACAGAAACGCTGCCATGGCTCTGTTATGAAAAGCACAGCGGAGATTCCCTTGGGGAATGTCCCTCTAAACACTACGAAGGAGCGTGTCTCCCTGGTAGGTTTCCCCGGCACCTACCAAACCCTTCACCAGCTATTTCGCTTCAAAGGCGATGACCCACGAAATCATCTACCGCTCGAAGGCTCGCCAGGACTGTACGAAGTGACGTTTATCCTGCACCGGCCGGGTTACAGGCTTCAGCCTGAGAGCCAGCTCTCGTTTGCTTCCGGGTTGCGAGGTGATTCACACCTCGCGATTACCAAACCCGCATACTCACCCCCGGGAAATCCCGATGCGGACGAGATCCGAATCATGGGACAAACAGAAGACGGCACTTTCGAGTTCATCGGGCTTCCGAATGCAAAAGGTTTTTTAGGAAAGTTTGTCAGCGTTCCCTTTCGTGCAAACAACCGAGGTCATGCCGAAGAGATCGCATATCGAGCCATTGCTTCGCCGCTGAGTGGGATGAGTGTCCATCTCGACATTCCCCTTGAGATCGGCCACCGTGAGACTAAGGAGTTGTCCAACGGAAGCGCCTCAATAAGCTTCGTGTCACCGTATTTAGAGGTTCCAATGGCGATCAATGCGACTGCCACCTTCATGCCCGAGTTCCGCAGCTACGCTGCACTCTACCGGGAAGCACTCAACACGAATAGCCCGGTCTATGAGTTCCTGTGCCTCTTCAAAATCATCGAGTCACTTCGTGGAAGGAGAACCAGGCTCGCGAGAGACGCGAAGAAGGTGAACGCCACCTACACACCGCCCACTGAAATCCTTCCAGGTACTACCGGTGAGATCAAAGCCTGGCTCGAAGCTCTCTTTTACATTCGCCGCGAGTTCGACCTTTCAACCTTCGAGTCTGCAGTTCCACCTGATCTTCGAGGCCGTACCGCCGCAGACGTGATCGAGAATGTCTTGAATCCATTACGCGTCAACGTTGCCCATGCACTTTTTGGTAGCGGCGGCGAGCTGCCGCTCTCTTCCGATGATCTTCTCCACACACACAAAGTCACTCACCGCCTGTTAGTCACGAAGTGTCTGGTGCGCCGGATGCTGAAAAATGACTTCCCGAATGATTTTCTGAATCATCTCCCGGGATAACTGACGACGAGCACCCATTAGCCCCAAGAGGAAAACGCAGAATGTCGGAATCGTTGGAAATGCTCAAGACGGAGGAAGGCCAGCTCAATGCTGTATTCGCCTGCTTCGGTTCGGCCGCACAACACGGCCAATTTCTCGAAGCTGCGCTCGGAGATCTTCTTATCCTTTATTCGCGGCTCAGCAATACTTCCCTCACAGTAGCCGACATAGAGGCTCAGGAGTCTAGCTTGCGGAAACAGACCCTCGGCGCCCTCCTCAGCAAAATGCGGAAACACATCACGATCAGCGACGACACGATCAGAACCTTGATGATCGACGCGCTGGAAAGTCGTAATTTTCTCGCGCACCACTTTTTTCTGAAGAGGACGGAGGAGTTCAAAACGGAACAAGGCCGCTTCGCCCTCCTCGGGGAACTTCTCCAAATCCAGGAGCAGCTAAGACAAGCAACGAACATGATCGGCGGTGTTCGTGTTGCATTGAGCGAAGCGATCAATCCTACTAAACCTCGCTCATCAGAGGGCGCCCTGTTTTCTGTAGAGGTGGGGATTCCAGACGATTTGGTGTAGCGACCCTAATCTGCGTGGGATGGGTATACCTCTGCGCAACAATCACTTAGATAGCGGCGAGATGAGACTATTGGTACACACCGGCGCACTTTGCGGTTGCGAGCCGTCAGCAAGACAAGCGGCCCCGAGGAGCCATATCGCGTGAGTTATTGGAAAGTGAATTGTATGGAGGAACAATATCCTGGCCTATGGCAGACGTGGTTTCTCCAGCAAACGGTGGCCATCGGTTGGCCTACTCCCCGTTTCGCATTAGACGGTCCTACGGACGACAGCAGCTGGGCTGCGGCCAGAGCCGCGGCTTCTCAGGTACGAGCTGGTGATCGGATCATCGTGCAGCTCAGTGATTCACGCGTAGGGCGCATAGGGACAGTGACGCAGGTCAAAATTGAAGACGCTAACTGGAATCCCACTGTCCCAATCGACAAAGAACACCCCGAAGGCGAGATGGGCCGCAGGATCGAAGTACGCTGGGATTTACAAGTAGGACCTGTCTCCCCATCGGCCGTAGCGCGGCTTCCTGTCGAAGCGCGCTTCAAAGGGCGCGCACTTAGATCCACTATCGTGCGCCTGAAGGAGGAAACTGCAGAGAGGATCGCCATAGCCTTAGCTGACGAGGCAAACTGGACCGCAGTGCATTCACGGTTCGCTAGTGAGCGCGCAATCTCCGAGTACATAAACTCGTTTCCCCATCTTCTTGAAGATGGGCTGCGCCCATACCCAACGGTGAAGACGAGAGAGTTTGCGTTCTCTGACAAACGAAGAAGTGATGTCCTTCTGCTTGATCGGCAAGGTCGATTGGTTATTGTTGAATGCAAGCAACATTCACCCAGCGATGCCGACGTTAGCCAACTCAGGCATTACATGACTATGGCGCGTAAAGAAATACTCGGTCCTAAGAACAGGACCGCGATTAGGGGAGTCTTGGTTCACGGCGGATCAAGAAAAATTCCAGATGCCGTCATGCAATTAGCGATGAGCGAACCCAAAATCGAACTTGTGCGTTTCGCGGTAAACGTAGACTTTGCCTCATCGGTTTAGCTCTCATGAAATATCAGAATTATTCAGCAAAGCCCTGGACTCACAAGGGTGCACCTGGCATAATTCAGAGCAGCAGAGCAAGGAGTCAGTTCATGCCAAAGCAGGAAGTGTTTTTCGAGCAACAGGCCGGAGAGCGACGTGTCGAAGTCCTCAAGACCTACGATCGAGGCTATGCCCGAGAGGCCTTCGACAACATGGACGAGGCAGCCCAGCTCCACCTGCGTAACTCGCTCGCGATCGAGGAAACATATGACCCTGCCGATGTTCCCCCAGTAGACGATCCGGGCAACGCAGACTTTCTTTGGGACGAGGTTTTAGACTCCGCTCGTGAAAGCGGCAACCTGCTTTCGTTTTTTGTCGTAAATGAAGACAAGGGCGATAGCTCGGAAAGCCTGTATGTTTCTCCCGATTGGCCGTCCGCCGAGGCATTCGCAAAACAGCGCATCATCGCACTTCAATAGAGGACACCTATGCAGACTGAGACCCCTATAGCAGACGTTAGTCTTGGCGATCTATACCTACATCTGGCCGCGGTTGAAGCGCCTACCCTCAATATTCCGGTTAGGTTCGCTGATGAGGCGTCGAAGGCCTTTTCTGCTTATCGTGACACCTATTCGTTCGGAGCCTCCGAGATGAAGGCGGGCTGCGGAAACATCTACAACTCAAAACGTCAGATTATTGGCCGCATTTCCTATAACGGGCGCATCTGGGATGCTGAAAACAGGCCGGTCGAGCCGAACTCATAAGCACTATTCTGCAAGCTCTTTTGCAAGCGTTTCATTCACCCATACTCGCAGTTTGTCGCGACCTCTTGAGACAACGGATAGCCGCAATGCGGTCTCAGTCCGCAGCGTCGATATAGGTTGGAGCTCGGAAAGAGGAAGCTGCCACTCCTCTCTGCCCCAGTTATTTTTCTTCAGGTACTTCGGAATCATTGTCTCCGAACCCAGCGTCCATCCATCGACTCGGAAGGTGCTGAGGTTTGAATCAAGGCTGGTGACAGAGACAAAAATGGCGGCACCCTTTGCTCGGTCACGTCTGGGGTAGAGACGCATGTAGTGCTGTCTATCCTGTTTCGATCGACATTCAAGGTATCCGTCGAGGTCTGGGAAGTTGTTGTACGTGTTAACCGTTGCATTCCATTTCATTCCAAGGAACTTCGTCAACGCGAGTTCTGCTGCCGCTCCCTGCTGATGATTCCGCAGTCCGTTTGCATCGTTGCTCCCATCACTCTGGGTTTTACCGTCCCGTTCCGATTCCGAGAAGCGGTAAAAACCAACAAGTTTCGCCCACTCTATCTCATAATTGTCGAGCGTTACGATTGCCGGATCTGGGTGTGAAGGTTCGCTCATAATCCAATCACAGGAGGCGCGGGTTGATTCTTCCATGAACGTTCAGGGCGGCTTGAATGTCAGCGATCATAGCCAAATGCGGCCTGATGAATGGGCGTCCGTTGATGTTCGTAAAGGCGAGGGCCTGTTCGGTTAGAGCGTTCCTCGTCGCCTCCGGCATATATATCGCCACGAAGCCCCGATAAGCGTAGGAGGCGAGGCGGGCCGAGTTGAATTCCCTGGGATCATTGAACGCCCCCCACCCGATTGTCGGACTCAGCGCGCTTCCACTACCGCTCGCAAGAAGTCGTTCCTTGGCTTTGAAGCTCTTGCAACTAATGACCAGGTTGAAGGGATCTCCAGGAATTGAGAAATCGCCTACCCACTTCCATTGCTGCGGCATTCGCGACACGGTTGCAGGAGTTCCCTCTACGGCAGCGTCCAAGCCATATCTGCAAAGAGTTTCCAGAATGGCGCCTGTGGTTCCGACGGCGATCGGCGCGATCGCATGAACCTCAGTATTGAGGTACTGCACGATGTTATCCACGTTGCTGTAAAGCTCAGCGGGGGTCAATCCTGCGTACCCTAAAGCCGCAACTGCCTGATTTATAAGGTTTGCAGCTTGTGTAAGTGGAGGAGCCATGTGCTCCAGTATGCCAGCTAAGCGACGCTTCCAGGAAAAAGGGCCTTCTGAAGAGCTTCCTTCAAGGCCGCATCGTCTTTGGTCTGACACTCCCAGATAGTGGCAACCCTCCAGCCTTCGGCCTTGAGTGCTTCGTCCATCCGTTGATCCCGGGCTACGTTGCCTCCCCGCTTGGCTGCCCAGAATTCGGGCCGGGTCGCAGGAACAACTCGCCCGTAACGGCAATCGTGACAGTGCCAGAAACAACCGTGCACGAAAATGGCCAGATGGTGCTTTGGAAGAACAATGTCAGGCTTTCCGGGGAGATCTTTTCGGTGTAACCGAAATCGATATCCAAGCGAATGCAGAAGAGACCGGACACGAAGCTCTGGCTTTGTGTTCTCTCCTTTGATCGCCGCCATATTACGGCTGCGTTGCTCCGTAGTGTGAACGTCTGCCACGCGCTCAGGCAGCTCCAGCCCGACGCTCACGTTCCTTTACCATCCCCGTAAAGCCAGCCATATCGAGAAGATTCCGCTGCTGTGCTGGCGTGAACGTCATATGGAGACCCCGCGGGATGACGAGCTGTAAGCTGTGCTCCTGCATCTGGTCCGTCTGGTGGGAGCTGATCGCGGCTTCGAGCGTCAGAAGGTGCTTGTGATCGATGCGCTTGGCTTCGGCCAGAACCTGACGCCAACGGTCTTTACAGGTAGTTTTCGCTCCAAGCATCGTCAGCAGCGAGGCATCGTAGCCAAGATCTTTGTATTCCCTGCTCCCCGGAAACAGAAAATCGGGCTTCGCTTTTCCCTCCGTTGCGGCTCCCCGCTCGTAGCGAAGCCCGTTAGCCGTAAAGATCACCTCAAGATGGTTTTCGAGCGCATGACCCGACCGGCTCTTTCGCCTGTTCTGAACAGCAAGCGAGAAAGCCAAAAACCCGTCAACATCATCGGCGAAACCCTTTTGTAGCCGATCGCCGAGGAGATGCTTCTCCATCGTGCGGAAAAGGATCTCCTCACGCTCCATCCATCCCAGCAGCGCGGCGTCAGGGTCCGCAACCGGATCAAGCTCCGGCACCGTCTCTCGAGCGTAGGCTGAAAACAGAACTGTTGCCGGCAGATTGCCGTCGAACCTTGCCAACATCGTGTCGAGGTAATTTTCGGCTGTGGCCGGATCGTCGGGCTCAATTCCAAGCTGTTCGAGAATGAACGCGGAGGCGAAGTGAATCCGATCCTGCTCAGTCTCCAGTTCCTCACGAACGGAGAAGCCTTTGTGTTCCAAGTGAACCCCAAACAGCCATTGCACCTGACTGGCAATCGTTGACCCGCCCTGCGCGATCACGACCAGGACCGAATTATCGGGCCGCCGCCCGATTACCAGAAGGTCGCCTTCGGCTGCAACCATCGAAACCTGATTTGTCGGAAAGTACAACCGATGTTCGGTCCGCGTTTTATGCCTTAATCTCCCGTCGTACCAAGTCAGGGTTCCTTTGGCTACGATCGGCTCATCATCTCCATCGCTCAGATAGATGTAAAGGGCTTCAAACCGCTGCTTCTCTCTGGCCTCTCCGAAGACCTTCATCAGACTTTTGGCACCGTTGAACTCATGCTGGTGGCTGCGGCTGGGATCAGCTTCAACAGCACTCAGCGTCTTCATCGCTACACCGGAGAAAAACTCAGAGAGATAGCCAGCTTTCATACGCTCCTTGCTTCATCAAACGAACAGCGGCAGCTCCAAGCTACCCGTTTGTTCGTATCGTTGCAGGATAGCGATATGTGGAGCCATAAGACGGGCAACTTCCGCAATCACCGGCACAACAACGCTGTTTCCAAACTGCTTATAGGCCTGTGTATCTGAGACCGGGATGACAAACTTAGGACCTCCCGGCTTGTCGAAGCCCATGAGACGAGCGCACTCCCTTGGAGTCAATCTCCGTGGAGTTTTTTTCCCGCCTCGGCTGACCAGAATTTCAGAGCCATCCTTGTAGTAGCGGGCGCTGAGTGTTCTCGTCACAGAATCAGGTGTGACCAGTCCAAAGCCAAAGCCATTTCCGGCCGCTTTGTGCTTCGCGGCATAGTTCTGGAGATAGGCCCAGAGCTTTTCGGTCAGCACGTATTTTGAATGTACTTTCGCCTTCGACCCGGTTGTAAACGGCGATTCGGCTTCTTCCGAACCATCTTCGGGATGAAGTATCGATCCCAAAAGTGGCGCACGGGCTGGCCGCTGAAAATTGTCGAAACTGAAGCCCGTGGCTTCTCGGAAGCCCACAATGATAATGCGTTCCCGATGCTGAGGAGTGAAGGCCTGTCCGTCAATGACCTTCGCTTGTATGTGATAACCCAGCTCTTTCGACAGTGTTTCCTTGATGATCCTAAAGGTGTTCCCGCCATCGTGGCTCACCAGATTTTTGACATTCTCCAACAGGAAGGCCTTCGGTTGTTTCTCCGCAATAATCCGGGCCACGTCAAAAAACAATGTTCCCTGCGTTGTGCATTCAAAGCCATGTGGCCGACCGAGCGCATTTTTCTTGCTCACGCCAGCAATGGAAAAGGGCTGGCATGGGAACCCGGCGAGTAATACATCATGGTCAGGAATATCGGCTGCATCATACGGCACGATATCTCCGATGATTTCGTGCTCATCTTCCTTGAAGTTAGCTAGATAGGTTCTCTTAGACCATTCGTTCCATTCGCTTGTGAAGATGCAGCGCCCGCCTGCACTTTCAAATCCCCGTCGCATCCCGCCAATACCTGCAAAGAGGTCGATAAAGGTAAAGCTGCTTTCGTTGTTGCCCGCACGGCCTCGCACGGGGAGCATTTCGCGGAGCGCAGCCTGGACATAAACGGGGCAGTCAGTTTCGCGTCTCTCCCAGCGGCCTACGGTCTTCGGTGTAACGGCAAGGCGCTCACCAATCTCGCGTTGCGTCATGAGTTGTCGCACCTGTGCAAGCAGAGTCAGGGAATCGGTCGAATTGAATAATGTCTCGCTAGGCATCTCAGAGGACATTTTGTCCTACTTTCATCCCTTTTGTCCAGAAAATGTCTGGCAGCAGTGATCCGATATAGCATTATATGGCGAAAGAAAAGCGAAATAGAATAAATCGGAGATATCTGTAGGGGGAGGATGGTTCCTCCCTGACTGCTGCCGGCAAAACAGCCGCCGTCATCCGTCACCCACCACTGCGGGGAGGTCCCGAGACTGTTACGAAACTCTCATACCGCGACGAACAAGATGATAGGGGTGTCCAGCAACAGAGGCGGCGCTTCCAAAATTGCAGCATCGTATGAACAACTCGAACACGATTCGGTCTGGAAACGTGCATTGGCCAGATTCTCTCATTGGCACTGGCACCATTCAAGCCGGCCACTCCACGTTTTGATGCACGTGAGCCGTGAAGGCCGCACAAAGGAAAATCGAGAAGAATCAGCCACGACGAATGAGCATGGGAACTGACTTCTACCCCAGCAACCTTGAAGTGGCTTTATTGACTAACTGCGATCGCTTCGAGTGATGCTCCTCGCGAACACACACGCTGCCACGGCCGCAAACGCCACCATAGTGAGCAGACCGATGCTGGACCATCCTGACCAGGTAGTCCAGAGCACGAGTGCGAAAACATACAGACCGGCCGGAAGCATTCCGAAAGGCGAGGCACCAGCGTTTCGCCGCGGACGATAGGCAAGACGGAACTGCGATCGTGACCAGACCTGCCCAGCGGTAGGCACAGTAACATCTGTGGCGGCATTCAGCTGTTCCAGAGCGCGACGTATCGGTTGTTCCGTTTTTTCAGGCATGATCTGCTCCTCGCGATTCCAGCAATACCTGCGCCTCGCGTCGGGCACGCTGCAGCAGGATTCGTATGCTCAACACGTTGAGCCCGGTCACCGCCGCGATCTCGCGATGGGTCATCTCTTCCACATAAGCCAGCCATAGCAGCTGCCGCGCTCTCGGCTTCAGGCCCTGCAACATGCGCTCGGCAGCCATGCGCTTTTCGGGATGCACTTCCACGGCCTGCTCCGCCGTGTCTTCGAGCGAAATCTCATGGCCGCGGCGCCACCGATCATGCAGCAGATTGCTGGCGATCCGGAAGAGATAGGGCCGGGCATCTGCGAGCGGCATGTCGGCTCTCTTGCTGCGAAGCAGCCGAAAGTAACACTCCTGCAGCAGGTCATCTGCCACATCCTGCTTGCCACACACACGCACGATATACCGCGATAGCGGTTTCGCTGTCGCGTCATAGACCGCACGGAAGGCCTGTTCATCCACGCTCGCGATTCACCCTCGTCTCTTCGGCAGCAGGCCCGAGTGAAGATGAAGTACCAGTGATACCGCCGCCGATGCTCCAAATGCCGCAGCCAGGATGAATGCGCCGAGGCTGAAAGGCAGCAGGCCCTGGACATCTCGATACAGGAGGTGGCAGAGGAGTACGCCCATGCCGAGTATCGCGAAGGTCGTCGCCGTCTGGGCTGAGCGAATGATGCCTCGCCATGCTTCGTTCGGATCGGGTTCGAGCCGGCGAAGGAACTCTCTGCCGGGTTCCGATGCAAGAAAGACCTGCAGACTCTCCGGCGAGCCCACGCGGGACAAGATTCTGTCCTGGCCTGCTGCTTGGGAGCGGGTGAGCAAATACTGGCAGACAGCGCTATAAATGAGCCAGACCACCCATGCCCCAGTTCCGAAAACGGCCAGAATTGCAAGTTGACGTTGGTTCAAGTGGAACTCCTTCTCACCGGCTATAACAGCCGAGTGGGACTACGGTAAACATGCATTCGTAGTTCCAGATGACATTGCGGGGCGGTCGCGTCGTGGTTATTTAGCCAGTAGACCCTGATTGTGGTCGTAACTAATGACTCGCGTGACTTTCCATACCCCGTTGTCGTAATGCCAAATCGTCACGAATCTGGCATCTCCGACATTGTCTGGTTCATTCGGATGATGGAAGCGGTGAATCCCGATTTCCACGGCTCCGTATCCCTTCAACTCGTGGACCTCCAGAGTGTCTTCCAGAAGGCTACGCTGGACCTTACCGCAGATGTTCTGCTTGATCGCCGCTAGAAACGCTGCTTTCCCAACCATCAGTCCTGTCTGGTCGTGATAAAACTCAAGGTCATCCGAAACCATCGAGCCAAGTGTCTCCAGGTTGCAATGGTTATACGCGTCAAAGAGCTTCGCATCGAGTGCGCGAACCGTCTGCGTTAACGAATTCGTGGGTGCCTGCGCATCAGCCTGCCAGCTCCAACAAAGGATGCTGCCCAATAACAAGACCCCGCAGATGTTTCTTCGTGTGTGCGACATACCTAAACCTCCCTGCTTGTTTGAAATAGCGCCGTGATTCCAGCGCGTCTGTCGTCAAGCTGCACAACAGACGCGCCGTAATTGTTGTCACATCAGGACAACGGGGTCGGCGGCATATGGTAAACCGATCGAACAAATATTTTTCTGAGAGTGTTTACCAACTGCTTTTCTAAAGCCTTGTAAAAGGTATCGGAGGCTCTCCATGCAAAACCTGTTCAGACTTCCTCTCGTTACTCTCGGCTTGGCTTCTCTCTTCGCGGCCGGTACACCCTTACTGGCGCAGAGCGCCGAACAGGGAGCCTCGGAATTGCGGATAGAAGTGGCGCAGAAACTTCCCGGCTGGTTGAAGCAATATAACGTACCGAGCGCCGCAGTTGCTTATATTGCGGACGGAAAGCTTGCATGGACCGTCGTGTCCGGAGAGCAAAGTCCCGGGGTTCCAGCGACGGACCAAACGCTCTACAACATTGCTTCGCTCACCAAGCCACTCGTCGCGGAAACCATATTGCGTATGGCCTCACAAGGCAAGCTCCACCTCGATGAGCCGATCTATCCCTACTGGGTCGATCCTGACATCAAGGACAACACCTGGAACAGGCTCCTCACACCACGCCTCTGCCTCTCCCACCAGACAGGGTTTGCCAACTGGCGTCGGATGACCAACCAGGTTCTCACCTTCGACTTCCAGCCCGGCACCCAGAGCAGGTACTCCGGAGAGGGATATTTCTACGTCGCCCGATTTGCGCAAAACAAGGCGCAAAAACCCTTCGATCAGCTGGCGGAGCAATATGTCCTTGGTCCTGCGGGCATGAAAGACACGTCGTTCACAACGCAGAACTGGTTCAGCGGGCGCATTGCCGAGCCATACGGCAAAAACGGCTTCATGGAGCCGCAACTCAGCTCCACCTGGAACGCCGCCGATCTCGTTCATACCACCGTCACGGACTATGCTCGCTTTGTCATCAGCGTTATGAACAATGAAGCTCTCACCCCGGACATCGCTGCGCAACGGCTGGTGATAACCCGCGACTGGGTCCCTGATGACGGGCGCAAGCAAGTCTGCGCTTATGAGCCATCCGGTACTGCCTGCCATCTCTCAGCAGGTATGGGACTCGGCTGGCAGATCATCGTTCACAACGGAGTCACCATCGTCGACCACTCCGGGTCTGACGACGGAGCACACACCCAAGCCTTCTTTGTTCCCACCAAGCATGTCGGCGCGGTCATCTTCACCAATGGCGACAATGGTTGGAAAGTTATTGGAGAGATCGTCCGCGTACTTTATCCAGACCCAGTCTATGTGGAGACAGTCTCTCACTAATCTCCGCTACCGACGGGATGAATTTCAAGGCGGTCATTGAGTTCTGCAAATTTCAATGTTTTCGTACGGGCGTGGATCGGCAAAATCTAGAGGCGTTGCATAGAGGGATTCTAATCGCTCGGATTTCTTCCGTTTGAAGACACAGCAATGAGAGGATGGTCCTGTCGAAGTGGAGGACTTTTTCACATGGGTTACATAGAAGGTGAAGGACGAAACCAAGGAACATTGTTTCCGGTGTTGTTGGATGATCTTGTTCCGAACGATCATATTTGTCGAGTGATTGATGGTTTCGTAAATCGGCTGAAAATGGCGGAGCTTGGCTTCGAGCGAGCAGAGGCCGCTGGTACAGGTCGGCCTGGTTATGATCCACGCGATCTGTTGAAGCTATATCTGTACGGCTACCTGAATCAGATTCGTTCGTCGCGGCGCCTGGAAGCCGAGTGTGGGCGAAACGTCGAGTTGATGTGGCTTCTCGGACGCTTATATCCAGACCATAAGAGCATCGCTGAGTTCCGTCGGATGCACCGCGATGCAATTACTTCGGCAGGCGCGGAACTTGTACGCTTTGCACGCGGCTGCGGACTTATACGAGGTGAGTGGATCGCTATCGACGGCTCAAAGTTTCGCGCTGTGGCTAGCATTGACAGCACTCGCGAACGACTCGCCCTACAACGTTATCTCGATGGCATCGAGAAAGCGGATGACGAACAACAGGCAAGCATTGATCCATCTGCCGTGCAAGCTGCGCTGGAGAAACTAAAGCAGCATCCTGAACCTGAGGCCGGCTTTATGTTGATGCGTCAGACCTCTCTGCCCGCATACAACGTCCAAACTGCCGTCGACGCGGAACATGCACTGATCGTGGCACACGCTGTGGTACTCGATGCATCTGATATCCGTTGTCTGAAGCCCATGGCCGAGGCTGCAAAGAAAGCACTTGAAGTAGACAGGTTTCAGGTAGTAGCCGACGCTGGTTACTCCAATGGAGAGCAAGCGGCCCACTGCGAAGCTGCAGGCATGACGCCATACGTTCCCGTCATGCGTACAGTGAACAACCAGGGCGATGGCACTCTATTCGGGCGTGAGGACTTTCGTTACGAACCCGACACCGATACCTATCTCTGTCCTGGCGATAAGAGGCTGCTCCGCAAGAATACCAACCATAAAGATCGCTACATAATGTACAGAGCGTCGTCACTCGACTGTGGCACCTGCTCGCTCAAGTCACGTTGCACCCAGGCTCCGAGACGTGGCTTAGCCCGCCACCTTTATGAAGAAGCGTTGAACCGGATGCAGGAGCGATTGACACCAGAGGCGATGAGGCTACGTCGATGCACAGTTGAGCATCCCTTCGCAACGATCAAGTACCGGATCTTCGGACATCCGCGTCTATTGATGCGTGGGTTGTCCGGTGCAAAGGCCGAAATTGGACTCGCGACGATGGCTTACAACCTCAAACGCATCACAAATGTGCTCGGCGCAACCAAACTGACGGAAGCTCTTCATCAGATCTGATCGAGCGCAGAGATCGAGCGCGCAATCCGAATCCTGTGAACGTCAAGGCGAGTGTTCGCGTATTCCTAACACCTTCTGAACTGAGTTTCGTAACGGCCTCGTCCCCTCCCCGCAACGCCCCTCCGCTAAGAGCAAAAACAACAGCAAACGCAATCTCCTGCGCTCCGCACCCAGCAAGGAAACCAAACCTTCCTGAGGAGCGCTGCTCCTGGCGCGCGCAAGGTGATGGAAAAAGCTCCGTGCAGCTCCAGGTATTCGCTTCCTCCGGCCTGCGGCTGGCCTGTCGGCCACTTTTCCCACACCCTGCACTTGCCGCCCT
>Ga0193726_1000279_pt1 | contig 63620 bp, 60 predicted proteins | sample H2c1metaG_FD_144928 | JGI IMG/M metagenome (GOLD analysis project Ga0193726, IMG submission 144928) | Soil microbial communities from a riparian zone of the East river system, Colorado, United States - H2c1 | ecosystem: Environmental > Terrestrial > Soil > Riparian zone | place: USA: East River... | reverse complement strand
GCTCGATCTCGGCCTGCCCGACATCGACGGCCAGGCGCTGATCGGCCGCATCCGCGAGCTCTCGCCGGTGCCGATCGTCGTGCTGTCGAGCCGCGGCGACGAGGCGGCCAAGGTCGCAGCCCTCGATGCCGGCGCCGACGACTACGTCACCAAGCCGTTCGGCGCCGACGAGCTGATGGCTCGCCTGCGTGCCGCCTTGCGCCATCGTCTGGCGCAGCAGGGCGCGGAACGGACTTTCGCCAGCGGCGATCTCAACGTCGACCTGGTGCGGCGGCTGGTGCGCCGCGGGCCTGAGGATGTGAGGCTGTCGCCCAAGGAATACGACATCCTGGAACAGCTCGTGATCCATGCCGGCAAGGTGCTGACCCACAAGCACCTGCTGCGCGAGGTGTGGCGCGACGAGTCGGTCGATCCGCAATATCTGCGCGTCTACGTGCGCCAGCTCCGCCAGAAGATCGAGGTGGACCCATCCTCGCCGCGGCATGTGTTGACCGAGCCCGGGATCGGCTACCGGCTGGTCTAGGACAGCATCGTCGCCGATACTGTTACCGAACCTGGTGCGTTGATGATCCTCTTTTCCGAGCCTTCTCTCCTCAATGACCTGGGCCAGGGGCTGATCGTCCTTGGCTTGGTCGGCGCGGTCTCCCTGTTCTTCTTTCCCGAGGGTCGCCGCATTCTCGAGCGATCACTGGGCGTGCTGTTCACTCTGGTGGTCATTGGCGGCGTTGCCCTCACATGGCGGGCGCAGCAGCTGCGAAACGCCGATCGGGATCTGACGCCGGCGCAGCAGGCCACACTGGGCAAAGCGATAGGCCAATTCCCGGCGGTCAAGTTCGAGGTGTTCACGTCGCGCGCCAACAGGGAGGCCCATTCCCTGGCGCTGGAAATAGTCGATGCCGTAAAGGCGGGAACCGGCGCGATGCCGAATTTCGACGAGGCGATGCGTGCCCTGCCCGTGGGCGTGGTGTTCATCCTCGGCAAGGGTGCCGACCCCGACCACACTGTCGTCGACACGGTCGGACGGCTGCTCATGGCGGCACGCGTCGCCGTCATCAGTGATCGTGCGACCGAGCTCGACGACCACACGGTGCGGATTGTCGTGGGCGAAAAGCCCTGAGACACAGGTCACCAGCCTCCCCCGTGTGACGGGGGAGGGATAAGAAGGAGTAAAAACTTCAAGCCGCGCGCGGATGAATATGGTGATGCGCTGCGGCGAAGCGGGCCGCCTCTTTCTCTTCGGCGGGAAGGATCGACTGAAGGGCTTGCTCGAGCTTCCTGCCGGCGTCGGGGCTGAGCGGCGTCAGCGGAAGACGCAAGCCGTCGCCCATCAGGCCGAGCCGATGGAGCGCGCGCTTCAAGGGAATGGGATTGGCCTCGATGAACAGCGCGGCATGGAGCGGCGCCAGAAGCTGCTCGTACCATTGGATGTCGGCGTCCAGCTTCTCGTCGCAGGCCCGGTGCAGGGCGCCGCAAAGGACCGGCACGACGTTGGCCGTCACCGAAATGCAGCCGTCGCCGCCAGCCATGCGGAACGCCGCCTGGCTGGCGTCGTCGCCGGACAGCAGCAGGAATTGGTCGCCCAGCCGGCGGCGCAGGCGCGCCACTCGGGGGATGTCCCCCGTGGCGTCCTTGAGGCCGACGATGCGCGGCAACTCGGCGAGCCGCCGGATCGTCACGTCGTCCAGGGCGCAGGCGGTGCGCGAGGGGACGTCGTAGAGGATGATGGGAATGCCGACCGCGTCGTGGATGGTGCGGAAATGCACCATCATGCCAGCCTGGGTCGGCTTGAGATAAGGCGGCGTGACGCAGAGCAGCGCCTGGGCGCCGGCACGCTCCGCCGAGCGCGCCAGGTCGACGGCCGTGGCCGTATTGTTGCTGCCGGCGCCGGCGATCACGGGCACGCGCCCGGCGGCCGCCGCGACCGTCCGCGCCACCACGCGATGATGTTCGTCCGGCGTCAGCAGCGGCGCCTCGCCGGTCGTGCCGCACGGCACAAGCGCCGATATGCCACGATCGATCAGGCGATTGCAGAATGCCTCCAGAGCATCGAAGTCGACCTTGCCGAGGGAATACGGCGTCGGCAGGGCCGCGCTCGAACCGTGGCAACGCTCGATGAATTTGCTCATGATCTGCCTCCTAGGCTGCCATCGTCACGCGCGGCATCGGTGCCAGGACCAGCCTGCGCGCGACATGATCGAACGAAACGACATCGAGACCGGCGGCCACGGCGTGCTGACGCACGGCGCTGAGGGCGCTCCGCCAGCGGCAGGCCGCGCCCTCCAGGACGACCCGCCCGTGGGTTCCCGTGCGCCAGCGCGCGGCGCGCAAGGCATCGTCGAGCTCCTGTTCACTGTCGACATCGACGATCCAGGCGAGATCCGCCGCCTCGCAATCCGGCGCGGCCGCACCGGGACGCAGGCTGCGCACGCAGTCGCAGCCGCGGCGCAGCAACCCGAGGACGAAGGGCAGGGTATGGTGTCCGATGACCGCGACATGCGCTGTTGCCGGCAGGTGGGCGATCGCCATCACGCGATCGACCATGGCTGCGCTCGAAGCGTCGTCGGACACGGTGCTAGACGGCGGTTCGCCATCGGCGGCGTCTTGCTTTTCCTGGTACATGATTTGTCCCTCGAATGATCAGGCCAAGACATAGGAGCGGCTGCCGTAGGGATTCGAGAGGGGACAAGGCCCGCCGCCATAGCCTCCGCATAAAGAGATAGGCCTGCCGGAAAAAGGCCTGCTAGGCTGGCCTGTGACCAAGGAGGGAAACGATGGCCGAGAGCGAGAATTACAAGAAGGGCACCGAGATCCGCCGCAAGCTGATGGGCGAGAAGTACGCCGACCGGATGGCCAAGACGGTCTACGACGACCCGATGATGCAGAAGTTCGGCGACTACGCCCGCGAGGCGGTGTTCGGCATGCTGTGGTCGCGGCCCGGCCTCGACATGAAGACGCGGGCGCTGATCTGCGTCATCTCCGACACTTCCCAGGCGCGCTGGCCGGAACTCGCCATCCACCTGCGGATGGCGCGCAACCAGGGCTGGACCGAGGACGAGTTGTCGGAGGCGCTGATGCATCTCTGCGGCTATATCGGCCTGCCGTCGGTGCGCGAGGCGCTGCTCACGGCCAAGGAAGTGTTCGAGGAGATGCACAAGGAGAAATAGCGTGTGCGGCCCATCACAGCGCGGAGATTACTCCGCGCGATCGAGACGCGGCCCTGCGGGCCGCTCCTCAGGATGAGGTAGGGTTGTTGATACAAGTTCACCTCACCCTGAGGAGCCGCGCGAAGCGCGGCGTCTCGAAGGGTGGGCAACGAGGTATGAAATGCTGTTGATGACGACGAGCGATCTGCCGCTCAGGCGGATCGCCCGCGGCAAGGTGCGCGACGTCTACGAGGTCGAGGGCGACCGGCTCCTGCTGGTGGCGACGGACCGGGTGAGCGCCTACGACGTGGTGATGGCCGAGCCGATCCCGATGAAGGGCGCGGTGCTGACGCAGGTGAGCGCCTGGTGGTTTCGCCAGCTCGGCGACGCCGTGCGGCATCACATGATCTCAGCCGACGCCGACGAGATTGCTGCCGCCGTGCCCGCCTTGAAGTCGCATCGCGATCAGCTCGCCGGCCGGGCCATGCTGTGCCGGCGCGGCACGGTCTTTCCCATCGAATGCGTAATCCGCGGCTACCTCTCGGGCTCGGCCTGGCGGGAATACGCCAAGGACGGCACATTGGCCGGCGAGAAGCTGCCGCCCGGCCTCAAGGAAAGCGACCGGCTCGATCCGCCGATCTTCAGTCCCGCGACCAAGGCCGAGAGCGGCCATGACGAGAACATCACGGTGGGGCGCATGCGTGAGGTGCTGGGCGCCGACGTCACGGCCGAGCTCGAGCGGCTCACCCGTATCGTCTATACGCGCGGCCGCGACGTCGCGCTCAAGCGCGGCATCATCATCGCCGATACCAAGTTCGAGTTCGGCCGCGCGAAGTCGGGCGAGATCCTGCTGATCGACGAGGTGATGACGCCGGACAGCTCGCGCTTCTGGCCGGCCGACGGCTACCAGCCGGGGCGCCCGCAGCCCAGCTTCGACAAGCAGCCCCTGCGCGACTGGCTCGACGTCGAGCGTCATGCCGGCCGCTGGAATGGCGATGCGCCGCCGCCGAAACTTCCGCCGGAAGTGGTCGAGGCCACCAGCAAGCGCTATCGCGAGGCCTATCGGCGGCTGACCGGCGCCGAGCTCGCCGTGTCGTGAGCGGCGCCGACGCCGGCAATTGGCGCGCGCTCAACCGCGCCAACTGGGACGAGCGGGTCGCCGTCCATCTCAAGTCGCCGGGCTACGACCTCAAACCCCTGCGCGCTGGTCGCGGTGTGCTCAATCCCGTCGATGAGGCGGAGATCGGCGAGGTAGAGGGGCTGCGGGTGCTGCATCTGCAGTGCCACTTCGGCGCCGACACGCTTTGCCTTGCCCAGCGCGGCGCCACGGTGGTCGGTCTCGATTTCTCGGGCGCGGCGATCGATGCGGCGCGCACGCTCGCGGGCGAGCTCGGCCTTTCCGGCCGCGCGCGCTTCGTGCAGGCCGATCTCTACGACGCGCCGGCCGCCCTTGCCGAGCCCGCCGCGTTCGACCTGGTCTACACGAGCTGGGGCGTCACCTGCTGGTTGCCCGATATCCGGCGCTGGGCCGAGATCGTCGCGCACTTCGTGAAACCCGGCGGGCGGTTCTACTACGCCGACGCGCATCCCGCGGCCTATGTCTTCGACGATTGCACCAGGCTCGACGACGGCAGGCCCGGCTATTTCGCGCCCTACTTCGAGCGCCAGCCGATCGTCATGGCCAATCCCAAGGACTACGCCGATCCGACGACGCATCTTGCGAACGCCACCAGCGTCGAATGGCTGCATCCGCTGTCCGACATCGTCGGCGGCCTGATCGACGCGTGCCTGTCGCTCGACTGGCTGCATGAGCATGCGCAGCTGCCGTGGCGCATGTTCGAGATGCTGGTGCAGAAGGACGACGGCGACTGGCACTGGCCCGACAGGCAATGGCTCCCGCTCGCGGTCTCCCTGCAGGCAAGCCGGCGCGATTAGCCGCGCTTGGGCAGGGTGAAGCCGCCGTCGCGCAGCTTCTGCTCCAGAACGGGAATGCCGGCCGCCGTGTCGCCCCTCTGACAGTCGCTTATCGCCCAGGCCGCCGTCAGGTCGGGGAATCGGTTTCCCAGGCCGGTCCCGCCGACATAGCGGAGATAGAGGACAGAGAGCTGGGCGCAGTAGGCGGCATCGTCGCCTTGCGCTTGCGCCGCCGCCGGCAGCGCAAGCGCGAAGGGGAGGGTCGAAAGGAGCAACTTGCCGATCATGCCCCGTCGTAGGCGTCGCCCGGCCCACAAGCAATCGCCGCCGAGCGGTGCTCAACCGCGGGCCGTTGTCCGGCTGCGCGAGACGATCTGCTCGCGCATCCACAGGAAGACGGCGGCCAGCGGCAGCCAGCCCAGCCAGCGTGCGGCCTGGAACAGGTATTCGCCGGTGTCGTCGGCCTGCAGATAGCGGACCTCGATCTTCCAGACGCTGGCCGCCACTTCGAAGGCCAGCAGCCAGACCAAGAGGGCGGGCAACAGCACGACCAGCGGCTTCTTCTCGTCGGCGAGGCGCGCCGTGCACCAGGGCGCGAGCGAGATCGAGAAGACCAGGATGGCCGCCACCAGCTTGGTCGCGGGATGGTCGGCGAACCATGAGGCGAGCAATGGCTCGCGCACGATCATCGAATAAGCCGTCCAACCCAGCACCGCGCCGCCCAGCAGGACGATCGAGGGAAAGCGGTCGACCAGGCGAATGACCAGGTGGCTGCCCCAGACGATGATGGGCACGCTGATGGCAAGCCCGAGCACGATCAGCAACGCGCTGCCGATGGCGGCGCCGCCGATCGCCAGCACATTGTCGACGCCCATGACGGCATCAGCCACGACGATGGTGCGCAGCGCTACGGCAAACGTGGCGGCGGGCACGGCAGCGGCGTGGTTGCCGGCCGCCTCGGGATCGGGCGTCAAGAGCTTGCGGGCGATCCAGACCAGGGCGATCGCGCCGGCCAGCATGAAACCCGGCAAGTCCAGGACATAGACGACCAGGATGGCCATCAGGCCGCGTACGGCGATGGCGCCGAACGTTCCCCAGAAGACGACCTTGCGTTGCGTCTGCCGCGGCAGGTTTCGCGCGACCAGGCCGATGATGAGGGCATTGTCGCCCGCCAGCACCAGGTCGATCAGGACGATGGCGAACAGGGCCGACATGAAGGCGGCCGAAAAGAATTCCGGTTGCATGACAAATCTCCGACGAAATGAAGGACGGAAGCGAGGCGTCTTTCGTCGGAGCTAGAGGGGCACCTTGTCGATCGCGCGGCGCGGCGCCGAGCGCAGGACTTTTTGCGCGAGAGCGTCGCCCACCCGGAGCGCAGCGAGGCCCGCGACAAGCAGCCCGCCGGCGAGGAGGAGCTGCAGCAGGTGAAGGTCGCGCAGCGCCAGCACGGAGAATTCGCTGCCCAGGTCGAACAGCCCGAACTCCAGGCCGGCCTCGCCGAACAGCGCCGGATCGACGGCATCGCCGAACGACACCAGGATCATGAAGATCACCACCGAGGCCACGAACAGCTCCCCGCCGGGCGATACGGCCCGCACGGCGTTGTTGGCACGATCGGAGTGGCGGATCAGCAGCATGACGCCGGCGATCCTACATCTCGACTCGGCGCAGGCGCAACGCATTGGCGATCACGCTGACCGAGCTCAGCGCCATCGCCGCTGCCGCCACGATCGGGCTCAGCAGCAGGCCGAAGAAGGGATAGAGCACGCCGGCGGCCAGTGGAATGCCGGCGGTGTTGTAGATGAAGGCGAAGAACAGGTTCTGGCGGATATTGCTCATGGTCGCCTGCGACAGCCGCCGAGCGCGGGCGATGCCTAAAAGGTCGCCCTTCACCAGGGTGACGCCCGCACTCTCGATGGCGATGTCGGTGCCGGTGCCCATGGCAATGCCGACATCGGCGGCGGTGAGCGCCGGCGCGTCGTTCACGCCGTCGCCCGCCATGGCGACGACCCGGCCCTCGCTCCTGAGGCGCTGCACGATGCGCGCCTTGTCCTCCGGCAGCACTTCGGCCTCGACCTCGTCGATGCCCAGCCGCTTGGCGACCGACGCCGCCGTGCGCTTGTTGTCGCCGGTCAGCATGACCAGCCGCAGGCCGGACTGCCGGAGCTGCTTCAGCGCCTCTTGTGTCGTCTCCTTGACCGGATCGCTGACGGCCAAAAGGCCTTCGGCGCGGCCGGCGACGGCAAGCAGCACCACGGTGGCGCCTGACTCGCGCAACGGGTCGGCCTTGGCGTCGGCCGCGACGGCGTCGACGCCTTGTGCCGTGAGGAACGCCGCCGTGCCCAGCACCAGGCGCTGGCCATCGACCGTGCCGGTCACGCCCTTGCCGGAGGGCGCGTCGAAGTCGGCGACCGGCGCCGGCGCGAGCCCGCGCTGTTGCGCGGCCGCCAGGATCGCCGCGGCGATGGGATGCTGGCTGCCGCGCTCCAGGCTGGCGGCCAGCCGCAGGATCTCCGCCTCGGCGAAGCCACCCAGGCTCTCGATCGTGGTTACGGCCGGCCGGCCGACGGTGAGCGTGCCGGTCTTGTCGAACAAAAGCGTATCGACCTTCTCCAGGCGCTCCAGCGCCTCGGCGTTGCGAATCAGGATGCCCTCTGCGGCGCCGCGGCCGACGCCGACCATGATCGACATCGGCGTGGCCAGCCCGAGCGCGCAGGGGCAGGCGATGATCAGCACCGACACCGCCGCCAGCAGGGCATAGGCGAAGGCCGGAGACGGCCCCCAGATCATCCAGGCGATGAAGGCCAGCACGGCGACGACGATCACCGCCGGCACGAACCAGCCCGAGACCATGTCGGCCAGGCGCTGGATCGGTGCGCGGCTGCGCTGCGCCTCCGACACCATCTTGACGATGCGTGCCAGCATGGTGTCCGAGCCGACCAGCTCGGCCTTCATGACGAAGGCGCCGCTGGTATTGACCGTGCCGCCGATCACGCGCGCGCCGCTCTCCTTGGTGACCGGCAGGGGTTCCCCGGTGATGGTGGATTCATCGACCGTGCCCGAGCCTTCGATCACCGTGCCGTCGACCGGCACCTTCTCGCCCGGCCGCACACGGAGCGCGTCGCCCACCGCGATCTGGTCGATCGCCACTTCGGAGTCCTTGCCGTCGGTGCCGACCCGCATCGCCGTGCGCGGCGCCAGCCCTAGCAGTGCCTTGATGGCGCCGCCGGTGGCGTCGCGCGCGCGCAGCTCCAGCACCTGGCCAACCAGCACCAGCACGACGATGATCGACGCCGGCTCGAAATAGACCGGCATCGAGCCGTCGGCGCCGCGCAGTGCGGCCGGGAAGAGGCCGGGCGCCACCGTCGCCACGACGCTGTAGAGCCAGGCGACGCCGGTGCCGAGCGCGATCAGGGTGAACATGTTGAGCGAGCGCCGCGCCACCGATTGCGCGCCGCGCACGAAGAACGGCCAGCCGGCCCACAGCACGACCGGCGTCGCCAGCACCAGCAGCAGCCAGTTCTTCATGCCATGCGGCAGCAGCGCATCGATGCCGAACAGATGCCCACCCATGTCGACCGCCAGGACCGGCACGGCGAGCGCAGCGCCGATCCACAGGCGACGCGTCATGTCCAAAAGCTCTTCGTTCGGCCCTTCGTCGAGGCTGGCCTCCGCGGGCTCGAGCGCCATGCCGCAGATCGGGCAACTGCCCGGTCCGACCTGGCGGATCTCCGGATGCATGGGGCAGGTGTAGATGGTGCCCGGCTTGGCGGCCGGGGCCGCCGGCGCGGCAGCAGGCTTCAGGTAGCGCAGCGGCTCGGCGGTGAACTTGGCCAGGCAGCGCGGGCTGCAGAAGTAATAGGTGTGGCCGTCGTGCTGGGCCTTGTTCCGGGCGTCCGCGGTCTTGACCGTCATGCCGCACACCGGATCGGTGGCCGTGTCGGCAGGGTGATGGTGGCTGTGGTCCATGGCTTGCCATGTATACCCTACGGGGGTATAGTTCAAGGATGGATGAGAGATTGAAGAAATCCCAGCTCGCGCGGCTCGGCCGAATCGAAGGCCAGGTGCGCGGCGTGGCGCGCATGATCGAGGACGAGCGTTACTGCATCGACGTGCTGACCCAGATCCGCGCCGTGCGGGCGGCGCTCGACAAGGTCGAGCAGGAGACGCTGAGCGACCACCTGCAGCATTGCGTGGCCGATGCCTTCCACGGCGGCAGCGAGCGCGAGCGGCAGACCAAGATCGACGAGCTCCTGGAAGTGCTCGACAGCCGTCGTCGCTAGAGCAGATTCCGAAACGGTGAAGCCCTGCCGCCTGCCAGGCGGCACACCTGCCGCGCCGCGTATTGACCGGATTATGCGTGCGACCTAGTGTTTGCGGCAGAGCGATATCGTCAGGACGCCGTGCTCCGTGAGGGCCATATCCGCCGTTGAATTTTGGCGGGGCGTTATTCCGATGAAAGCCGCTCATCTCCATTGACGTTGTCGCCCTTGCCGGTGCGCCTGAAAGCGTATCGGCGCGTGGTCGTTGCGGAATTTGACCGGCCCGTGCGGGGCGTCGGAGCGGCCTATTGCCTTGTGTATCACCCTGAAGCCGGCGATTTCGATGGGCGAGCGCCTCCATGCCGATGCGGAATGGAACGCCGGCGATCTTGGCTGTGGCACGCTCGTGCTCGACCTTCGCAAACGCCTGCGGGCGATGCCGGGCCGCGTGCTCAAGGTCATCGCGCTCGACCTCGGGGCGCCCGAGGACCTGCCGGCCTGGTGCCGGCTGACCCAAAACGAACTGCTTGGTCACGATCCGAACACCAGGAGCTTCTGGATCCGATCGCGAACGGATTGGAGCTGAGCGCAACCGCTTGAAACGAAGGAGAAGAAGATGCCTGGGAAATTCGTCATCAGTCTGACTTGCGCGAAAAACGACACCGACAAGGCCACGGTCGCCTTCGTCGTCGCCAATGCGGCGGTCGCATCCGACAAGAAGACCCTGGTGTTCCTGTCGATCGAAGGCACGCGGCTGTCGCAGAAGGGCTACGGCGACGACATTCACGAGGAAGGCTTCGCGCCGCTCAAGGATCTGATGAAGAACTTCGTCGAAGCCGGCGGTGAGATCTACGTCTGCTCGCCGTGTTTCAAGAAGCGCAAGCTCGACGAGAACAACCTGGTGGCCGGCGCCGTGGTGGTGGGCGGCGCCAAGCTCGTGGAGTTCATGGGCGAGGCCTGTCCCAGCGTGAGCTATTGAGCCCGGCCATGAACAGGAATCGCAGAAGCTTCATCGCCGGATCGGCAGGCCTTGCGGCCGCCTCGATCGTCGGGCCGACATTGGCCCAGACCCGGAAAACGCTGCATTTCGGGGTCGGCCCCTTGCTGCCGAACCCCGACGACACCAAGAAGGCCTACATGCCGGTGTTCGCCCATCTGGCGAAGGAACTCGGCGTGGATTTCGATCTTGTCGCCACGACCGACTGGGCGGGCATGGCGGTGGCAATGGGTTCGGGCCAGCTCGACGTCGCCTGGATGGGCCCGTGGGGCTATGTCATCGCGAACTCGGCGACCAACTGCCAGGCGGTCGCCACCGTGAAGTATGACGACAAGCCGATCTACTATGGGATCATCATCGCCCGCCCGGATTTGCCGGTCGTGAAATTCCCCGACGACACCAAGGGCAGATCGATCTCCTTCGCCGATGTCGGCTCCACGTCGGGCTGGCTGGTGCCGACCTTCTACGCCAAGGAGGTCTGGAAGATCGACCCGAAGACCTACTGGAAATACAGCGAGGGGGCGACCCACGCCGCCAACGAGATCGCCGTGAGTTCGGGCCAGGTCGACATGGCGACCGATTTCGACCGCAACCGCAACGCCATGATCGCCAGCGGCAAGGTCAAGGAGGAGCAGAACAAGATCGTCTGGACCTCCGCACCGCTGCCCAACGATGCCATCGCCTTGCCGGCCACTGCCTCGAAGGAGCTCAGCGCCCAGGTCCAGGCGATCCTGACCGCCATCACCGTCGAGCAGGCCAAGACGCTCCTGCCGCCCCGCTATACCGGGTTCGTGCCCGCGACCCATGCCGCCTACGAGACGATCGAGAAGGCCGGCATCGCGGTCGGCAAGATCAAGGCCCGGTCATGAAGCGGAAGGGCATGACGCGGAAAAGGCCATGAGGCGGAAACGACCCGAGACCGGGTGATGGCGAGCCGGGCGGAGCACGCGCTCGATGACCTGGAAGCGGCGCGACGCGGCTTCACCAGCCAGCGCGCCCGCTTCTGGATCATCTGCGCGGTTGTTCTCGCCTTCTACGCCGTATCGTGGAATCTCGCCGGCATCGACCTGCAGAAGCTCGCGACTGGGCTGCCGAAGCTGGGGCACTGGATTGCCACCGCGTGGCCGCCCAAGCTCGACGAAGTGCCGCTGTTCGCGCTGCGTACCGCCGAGACGGTGGCAATGGCCGCCATCGGCACCACGGTCGCGACCGTGCTCGCGATTCCCATGGCGATCCTGGCCAGCCGCAACATCACCCCGTGGCCCGCCCTGTACTATCCCGCGCGCTGGTTCCTCAACGCCTTGCGCGGCATCGACTCCTTCGTCTTCGCGCTTCTGTTCGTGGCGGCCGTCGGGCTCGGGCCGTTCGCCGGCGTGCTGGGGATCGCCCTGCACACCTGGGGCAGCGCGGCGAAGTTCTTCGCCGATCATGTCGAGAACGCCAATCTCAGCCCGTTCGAGGCGGTGCGCACGACCGGGGCGGGCCGCTTCACGACCATCGCCTATGCGCTGCTCCCGGATGTCCTTCCGGTCCTGCTGTCGACGACCCTGTTCTGGTGGGAGTTCAACGTCCGGGCCTCGACCGTTCTGGGCGTGGTCGGCGCCGGCGGCATCGGCCAGGAGCTCAAGAACAGCATGGACCTGCTCGACTTCTCGCGGCTGTTCACGATCATTGCGGTGATCCTCATCGTCGTGACCTTGCTCGACCAGCTCTCCGGCTGGCTGCGCAAGCGGTTGGTCTGACCATGACCGGGCCGTTGCGCGTCGTCGCCTCGTCGCCGGCAAGCGCGCCGGGCCATGCCGGGCAAACCGCCAGCGTCCCGCGGCTCGCCGCCGTCGGTGTCACCAAGGCCTTCAACGGTCGCATCGCGATCGAAGAGGTGAGCTTTGCGGTGCGCGAACGGGAATTCGTGGCCGTCCTCGGGCCGAGCGGCGCCGGCAAGACCACGTTGTTCCGCTGCCTGACGGGCCTGCTTGCGCCTGACCGAGGAACGGTGCGCATCGGCAACGACGATATCGGCGCGTTGCGCGGTCGGGCGCGCCGGCGGGTCGCGGTCGTGTTCCAGCAGTTCAATCTCGTGAGCCGCCTCTCGGCCTTCGAGAACGTGCTGGCGGGGAGGCTTGGCTATGTTCCGGTGTGGCGTGGCTGGTTGCGCCGCTTTGGCCGCGCCGATCGGCTGTTCGCCCTGGAATGCCTCGACCGCGTCGGCCTGCTCGAGCAGGCGATGCAACGCGCCGATACCTTGTCCGGCGGCCAGCAGCAGCGCGTCGCGATCGCGCGGGCGCTGGCGCAGCGGCCGAGCCTGATCGTCGCCGACGAGCCGGTGGCGAGCCTCGACCCGAACGCAAGCACTGGCGTCCTCGACCTCCTGCAGGCGATCGCGCGCGCCGATGGCGTCGGTGTCGTCTGCAGCCTGCATCAGGTGCATTTCGCGCGCGCCTACGCCGATCGTGTCGTCGGCCTGTCGCACGGCCGGGTCGTGATCGATGCGCCGGCCGACCGTTTCGATCAGGCGGCGTTCGAACACCTCTATGGATCCCCGTCGGCCGGCGCCCCGGAAGCCGCGGTGGCCTCCCTTTCGCAACATTGAGAGCGACCCATGAAACCCACGGACCAACATCCTTTCGAGCCCGACGTCAGCTTCGACGGCGGCGACCTCGACTGTGGCAACGGCTTGCTGCTGCTGATCCGCAAGCATATCGATCCGATGGCGCGCGGACAGGTGCTTGAAATTCGCTCGACCGAGATTTCCGTCGACGAGGACCTGCCGGCCTGGTGCCGCATGACCGCGAACGAACTCGTGTCGTTCACCAAGGTCGGCACCCAGCGCAGCTTTCTGGTGTGCAAGGGCAAGCTGGAAGAGCGCGGTCGCGCCGCGGCGCGGCCTGTGCCGCCGCCGATCGCCGCCGCGAGCCAGGCCGTGACCGCCCCGGCGCGCGCCCTGCCGCCTGTGTCGGCGCCGCCGCTGCCGCCGCTGGCGGTGATGGGAATTGGCAGTTGGCCGCGGCCGCGCTGGATGATCGACAGCATGCACGCCTATGTCGAGGGCCGGCTCGACGAGGCGGCGTTCCAGGAGACCGCGAATGACGCCGTGCGACTGGCCGTCGCCGCACAGGATCGCGCCGGCGTCGCGGTGATGACCGACGGCGAGCAGCGGCGCGACAGCTATGCGAGCTTCGTGGCCACCCGGCTCGACAACTGCCAGCTCATCCCGCTCACCGACCTGCTGCCCCTCGTCGACCATCCGGAGGAGTTCGAGCGCGAATTGCGGGCCCTCGACGTGCCCGCGGCCGATGTCCGCCATCCGGCGGTGTTCGGCCGCATCGGGCGCAGCCGGCCGCTGGTGGCGCACGAGATCGACTTCCTGCGCACGCTCACAGCAAAGCCGGTCAAGGTCGCCCTGCCGGGACCTTATCTGCTGACGCGGACCATGTGGATGGAGTGCCTGTCGGAACGGGCCTACGACGGCCGCGAGCAGCTTGCCGAAGACATCGTGGCGGCGTTGCGCGCGGAGCTGGCCAGCCTGATCGCGGCCGGCGTCACGCTTGTTCAGTTCGATGAGCCGGTGCTGTCGGAGGTCGTGTTCAGCGGACCGAAGAGCCGGCCGAGCTTCATGTGCGGCGCGCTGTCGGAATCGCGCGGGCCCGAGCATGAACTGGGCTTCGCGCGCGATCTCCTGAACGCGGTCATCGACGGCATGCCGCGCGAGCGGCTGGCACTCCATGTCTGCCGCGGCAACTGGACGCCCGATGAATCGGTCGCGCTCAGCGGCAGCTACGAACCCCTGCTGGCGACGCTGCGGGCGATGAAGGTCGGCGCCTATCTGCTCGAAATGTGCACGCCGCGCGCCGGCGAGATGGAAATCCTGCGGGCGCTTCCCGCCGATGCGCGCATCGGCGTGGGGGTGGTCAATCAAAAGCACGCCGATCCGGAGCAACTCGACGACGTGGCAACGAAGATCCGGAGCGCCATCGACCTGTTCGGCGCCGAGCGCGTCCTGCTGCATCCGGATTGCGGCTTTGCGACGTTCGCCGACAACCCGATCTGCAATGCCTCGTCGGCCGAGGCGAAGCTCACGGTCATCGCCCGGGCCCTCGAACGCGTTCGCTGACGTCGTCGCTTGTCAACCGATACCCTACGGGGGTAGTGTTCCAGGGATGACCCGGCCGCGCTCTTTCCTCTGGTTGGTCGCCCTGATCGCCTTCGTCGTCCCGTCGCTCGGGATGGCGTCGATCGTGCATGCGGCGGCGCCCGTCGAGCGAACGGCCTCGGCCGATTGCCCGGAGCATGCGCCGCCGCCCGATCCCTGCCCGGCGAAGGGCACGGCCAAGCACGCCGCGGGCGATTGCTGTCCGCTGATGGCGTCTGTGCTGGCGTTGCTGCCGCAGGCGGCCGGGGGCTGCGCAGCGATGTCGTTCCGCGCACCCATCCCCCAGCCTGCGCGCAGTCTCGCCGGACGCATCTTCACCAAGGACCCGCCGCCTCCCCGCGTCTGAACCGATTCCTTCGGTTCGTTCATAGATACGGGAGAAGCAACATGTTGTTCCGACGTTCGATCGTCGGCGTCCTGGCGTTGGCAATGGCCACGCCGGCGTCGGCCCACGGCCCGGTGCCGAGCGGCGGCCGGCCCGGCGACCCCGCCGAGGTCACGCGCACCATCGAGGTCGTCGCCATCGACAACGCCTTCTCGCTGAGGGCGCTCGACGTGCGCGACTGCGAGACGGTGCGCTTCGTCGTGCGCAATGACGGCAGGGATCCGCATGAACTCACCATCGGCACGGTGCTCGAGCACGCCGAGCATCGCCGCCAGATGAAGGCGATGATGGAGATGATGAAGAAAGGCGGCCACGCCGGCCATTCGATGGCGGACATGGCGCACGAAGGCGGCGTCTGGGTCGATCCCGGCAAGACCGCCAGCTTCGTGTGGACCTTCGCCCGAACGCTCGACCTCGAATTTGCCTGCAATATCCCGGGCCACTACGAGGACGCGATGAAGGGCGCCATCCGGTTCGCGAAGTGAGGGAGGCTGCGATGAAATCCTTGATCAACGCGGCGCTCGTCCTCGCGTTCTCGACGCCGCTGCCGGCGTTCGCCGCCACCTACGACCTCGTCATCGACCGCACCGACGTGCAGATCGAGGGCCAGACGCGCCGCGTCTTCTCCATCAACGGCCAGATCGCGGGCCCGACCTTGCGCTGGAAGGAAGGCGAGGAGGTGACGATCAACGTCATCAACCGCCTCAGGGAGGAGACCTCCATCCATTGGCATGGCGTGCTGGTGCCGTCCCGCATGGACGGCGTTCCCATGGTCAATTTCGACGGCATCAAGCCCGGCGAGACCTTTACCTACAGTTTCAAGGTCCGCCAGGCCGGCACCTACTGGTACCACAGCCATTCCGGCGGCCAGGAGCAGGAGGGCATGTACGCCCCCATTGTCATCGAGCCGGCGAAAGGCGAGCGTTACAAGGTCGCGCGCGACTATGTCGTGATGCTGAGCGACCACCATCCGATGTCGCCCGGCGCTATCCTGCGCAAGCTGAAGCAGGAGCCGGGCTACTTCAACGACCGCCGGCGGACCTTGCCCGGCCTGCTGCGGGATTTGAGCGCGGCGAAGACGACGGAGGAACGCCAGGCCATCATCTCCGACCGCCTGATGTGGGGAGAGAGGCGCATGGACCCGACCGACCTGGCCGACGTCACAGGCTACACCTTCCTGGTGAATGGGCGCGGCCCGACCGACAACTGGACGGGACTGTTCAATGCAGGCGAGAAGGTGCGGCTGCGCTTCATCAACGGCTCGGCGATGACGATCTTCGATGCGCGCATTCCCGGGCTCAGGCTCAAGGTGGTGCAGGCCGATGGCAACGACGTCGAACCGGTCGATGTCGACGAGTTCAGGATCGGGGTCGGCGAGACCTATGACGTGATCGTCGAACCCCGCGAAGACCGTGCCTACACCATCGAGGCGCAGTCGATCGACCGCCGCGGCTTCGCGCGCGCCACCCTGGCGCCGCGCCCGGGCATGGCGGGACCGCTGCCGGCGCTGCGCGCGCCGGGCGTGCTGGGCGCTGCCGACATGGGGCATGGCGGCATGGACTCCGCGAAGATGGATCACTCGAAGATGGACCATGCTGCGATGGGTCACGATACTTCAGGTCTGGTGCACGTGCCGCCTGTCGACGCCCCGGCCGGCACCAAGGTCCTTGCCTATGCGGATTTGAAGCGGCTCGATCGCGCCTACACGCTCGCGCCGCCCGCCCGCACGATCGAGCTGCGGCTCACCGGCAACATGGACCGGTATTACTGGTCGTTCGACGACCGCAAATATTCCGAGCAGCCCACCATCGACTTCACCGAGGGCGAGACGGTGCGCCTGGTCCTCAAGAACGAGACCATGATGAACCATCCAATCCACCTGCATGGGCTCTGGATGGATCTCGACAACGGCGCGGGCGAGGCAAGGCCGCGCAAGCACGTGGTGATCGTGCCGCCCGGCCGCACCGTCAGCGTCACCGTGCACATGGCCGCGGTCGGACGCTGGCCGTTCCACTGCCACCTGATGTTCCACATGATGACCGGCATGTTCCGCGAATTCGTGGTGCATCCGAAAGGCGAGGCCTTGCCCGCCGCATCGTCCGCGCCGATGACAGGAGGCGGCCATGCGCATCATTAGCTGGCTGATGTCGGCGGCCTTGGCCGCCTGCGTTGCCCTGCCGGCCCTGGCGATGGACGATCAGGCGACCTACTGGCGCTTCGACGGCCGGGTCGAGAAGCGCCTTACCTCGGTGGCGCCGGCCACCGAATGGGCGACGTCGGCGTGGATCGGCGACGATTCCACCAAGCTCCGGCTGCAGAATTCAGGGGTGATCGACGATTCCGGACACATCGACAACGAGGGCGGCACTAGGGGCATCGACAATCGCTTCTTCTATAGCCGCCGCATCTCGGACTATTGGGATGCCAAGGCGGGCGTGCAGTTCAGCGTCTTCGACCAGGGCGTCACGCGCTCGAGCTTCCTCGCCGGGGTCGAGGGTCTCGCGCCCTACGGCGTCCATGTCGACGCCGTGCTGGGGGTGAGCCAGACCGCCGTGGTGAGCGCCCGGCTCGAAGCCGCCTACGACGTGCTGCTGTCGCAGAAGCTGATCGCGCAGCCTTTCGTCGAGGCGATGCTGGCCTCGCAGGACGACCCGGCCATCCAGCTTGGCAGCGGACTCGCGCGTTACGAGGTCGGGCTCAGGCTGCGCTACGAGATCGTCAAGGAGGTGGCGCCCTATGTCGGCGTCAGCTTCGAGCAGTTCACTGGCAACACCGCGAACTTCGTTGCGGCGGAGGGCGGCCCGACCTCGAACCTGCGGGCGCTGGTGGGTTTGAAGGTGTGGTTTTGACTGTCCCGTCGGAGCTCAACGGACCGGAGGGTGTTTTTGCCGGAGGAAGCGCTCAAGCGATGTTGCTTCGTTGAGCCGTGGCGGCGAGCGCCCAGACCGTCGCGACAAATGCCAGCACTTGCGCCGCGCCACGAACGTCACCCCAAAAGCGGAAGCCATCAAAAGCCTGCTGAAGCGATGCCGGATCGCCGAGATGTCCAACGCTCAACATGATGGGCGCCGCCGCGAGCGTGCAAAGCAGGCCTGCCGCCGCGAGCACGGCAGCGCAGCAGAGCGACAGCATGACGGGGGTATTTGCCGCCCGGTCCCGGTAAAGGCTGACGGTCGCGAGGAGGATCAGCAGAAAAGCGCCGATCGCTTCCAAGGGATACAGGACTAGACCATTGCCCAAATCAGCGTGCCGGCTGAACTCCGCCCAGGCTGGTGCGCCGACCTGCTCCCAGGCCGGCATGGCGACGATCGCGCGATCGACATTGCCGCCGGCCAGCAGTCCGCTCAGCACCGTCGCCGCGATGAGGAGCGCGCGGGTTCTCGCCGAGATCATGACTTTTTCTTCTTTATCAGGTCCGCCGGAACCAACGCCAGCAGGGCGACGCCGCCGACCACGGCGAAGCCCGCGCCGAAGAGAAACACCGCGCTGTGGCCGACATGGTCCCACAGCCATCCAGCGGCCAGGCTGGCCACCAGACCGCACAATCCAACGGTCATATTGTACCAGCCGATCCCGCTGGCGCGTAGCTGCTCGGGCACGTAGTCGCTCGCCAGGGCTTTGCCGACGGATCGGAATATTCCCTGATAGAGTCCGTAGAAAACGAAGAGCACGGCGATGAGCGCGATGCTTCGGCTCAAGGCAAAACCGGCATAGGCGATCAGGAAGATGAGCAATGCCTGGACGAGAATGTTCCTTCTGCCCAACCTGTCCGACAGGGAGCCCGCAGGGTAGGAGATCAAGGCGGCCACGAGGTTGAAGCCGGCGTAGATCAGGATCGTCGCCGTCAACGAGGCGCCGATATCCTGCGTCTGCAGGATCAGAAAGGCATTGCTGGAATTGCCGAGTCCGAACAGCGCCGTCGCCAGCAGATATTTCCAGTAGGCCCAGGGGAATTGTCGGAGGCTGATATCGATCTTGGCGTTCGCTTTCGCCTCGACCGGCCGTTCCTCGACGAAAAGGATCATCAGGAAGGCGAGCAGGCCGGGGACAAGTGCCAGGTAGAAGATCAGGCGCATGTCGAGATGCCAGACCATCAGAAGCAGGACGGCGAGCAATGGCCCGAGAAAGGCCCCCGCGTTGTCGCCCATTCCTTCAAGTCCGAACGCCTTTCCCCTGTTCGCCTCGTCGGCGGACGAGGCGATGAGCGCGTCGCGCGGCGCCGACCGGGTGCCGGTACCGAGCCAGTCCAGCAATCGTCCGCCGGCCAGAACCGGCCATGCCGTGGCGGCTCCCATCAAGGGCTTGCCGAGCGCGGCCAGCAGGTAGCCCGCCAGGGCGATCGGCTTTCGTCTTTGCAGCTTGTCGGACAAGGCGCCGGAAAAGCCCTGGACGATGTTCTGTGTCGCCCCGGCGAGGCCTTCTATCAAGCCGACCACGCTTCCACTGGCCTTCAAGGTATCCGTGAGGAAGAGCGGCAGGATCGGGTAGAGCATCTCCGTGGAGATGTCGGCGAACAGGCTCGACAGCGCCAAGAGGAACGTATTGCGCGAAAGTCCGGCGACGTACCGGTGCAATGCCGATGTTGCCATGGGTCGCTCCGGGTTTCGATATCGAATAGCCAGAGATTGCCGACTATCCTATAAGTATCGAAGTTCGTAAACGAATTCCGATTAGCCGGCGTTGCATGAAACCAGCGAAGCATCAGGATTTCCTGGGCGGCTTGATCCGCTTGCATATCCTGCACCACGCGGTCGAGGGCGAGTTCTTCGGTAACTGGATGCTCGAGGAGCTGCGCGAGCACGGCTACAGGATCGGCCCGGGAACGCTTTATCCGATGCTGCATGGGCTGGAGCGCAAGGGCTACCTCAAATCGAGGACCGAGGGCGTGGGTCGTCGCGCACGCCGTCACTACCGGGCGACCCGCCAGGGCCGCGATGCGCTCAAGGTTGCCCAGGCGAAAGTGCGCGAACTTTATAAGGAACTGGTTGGGGAGTGATGACGGAGATCGCTGACAACACCGGCGCGACGTTTGGCGTCGTGTCTGCGGGCGGCCCGCCCGGAACCTGGCCCGAAGTCCTGGCCGTCTTTCTGCGCCTCGGCCTCACCTCGTTCGGCGGGCCGGTCGCCCATCTCGGCTATTTCCGCGAAGAGTTCGTCACCAAGCGGCGATGGCTCGCCGATCATACCTATGCCGACATCGTCGCCCTCTGCCAGTTCCTGCCCGGGCCGGCATCGAGCCAGGTCGGCATTGCCATTGGGCTCTCCCGCGCCGGTTATGCTGGGGCCTTCGCGGCTTGGACGGGATTCACGCTGCCCTCCGCCATCGCGCTGGTGGCGTTCGCCTATGGAATCGACGCCCTTGGCGGCACCGGCGGGACGGGGTGGCTGCACGGGTTGAAGGTCGCCGCCGTCGCCGTCGTCGCCCAGGCGGTGCTCGGGATGACGCGTTCCCTGGCCCCCGATCGCGAGCGGGCGACGATCGCCGTGGTCACGGCCATCGTCGTCCTGGCGCTGCCTTCGGCGTGGACCCTGGTCGGCATGATCGCTGTCGGTGGCCTCGTTGGCGCCTGGTTGCTGCGCACGGACGCACCGTCCGATCATGTGGCGCTGCCGATGCCGGTGAGTCGCCGTACGGGCGCCATCCTGCTGGCGATCTTCTTCGCGCTGTTGGCGGGTCTCCCCGTGCTCGCTTCCGCGACCTCCTCGCAGAGCGTCAAGTTGATCGACGCCTTCTATCGTGCGGGTTCGCTGGTGTTCGGCGGCGGACACGTCGTGCTGCCGCTTCTGCAGGAAGCGGTCGTTCCGAACGGATGGGTCACCAACGACGCTTTTCTCGCCGGATACGGCGCCGCCCAGGCCGTGCCGGGGCCTCTGTTCACCTTCGCCGCCTATCTCGGCGCCGTCATGAAGCCGGAGCCGCATGGTGTGGCGGGCGCCGTGCTGTGTCTCGTGGCGGTGTTTGTCCCGTCCTTCCTGCTGGTCTTCGGTGCGTTGCCGTTCTGGGAGGAACTTCGTCGGCGCAGCACGGCGCAGGGAGGATTGCGGGGCGTCAACGCCGCCGTCGTCGGGCTTCTGCTGGCCGCTCTCTACGACCCGGTGTGGACGGCGGGCATCACGAACCGGGGCGACTTCGCGCTCGCCATCGGGGCTTTCCTGCTTCTGTTCATGTGGAAGACGCCGCCCTGGCTGGTCGTCATCCTCTGCGCGCTGGGTGGCGCCGTCATCGCAGCGCTCTAGCAATTTTGGTGACGTCCCTGATGGAGGAACCGGATGCCGAGACGAACCTCGCCGTTTAGCGCTCTCGCGACCGCACGATTGAGCCGCCGCGGACTGATGGCAGGAGCAGCCGTTGCCGGGTTGTCGGCCGCCGCAGCTCCGCGCGCTGGTCGCGCCCAGGCATCCAACCCGGCACCTGTCGACCATGCCATTCGCATCGCGCCTGTTGCGCTGGAGATCGCGCCGGGAAAGGTCATCAAGACCACCGGCTATAACGGAACCGTCCCGGGGCCGTTGTTGCGTCTCCAGGAAGGCAAGCCGGTTGCCATAAACGTCGTCAACGACTCCGGATATCCCAACCTGATCCATTGGCACGGGCTCTTCATTCCGGCGGAGCAGGACGGCGCAACCGAGGAGGGTTCGCCCATCATTCCTCCCGGAAGCTCACGGCTCTGTTCATTCACGCCGCGCCCTTCCGGAACGCGTTGGTATCACAGCCATGCCATGGCCATGACCGACCTCGAGCGAAGCACATATACAGGCGAATTCGGCTTTCTCATCGTGGAGCCGGCACAAGGCGATCCCGGCCGATACGACCGCGAGGTGTTGCTTGCCGCTCACCATTGGGAAGGTCACTGGGTCAGCATGCAGGACCTTCGCAAGGGCCCTCCGCCTGACAACGGGTTGGAGGTGATGTACCGCGCGGCGACGCTGGGCGAGCGGATGCTCGGGCATGGCGAGCCCATTCGGGTGCGCCAGGGCGAGCGCGTGCTGTTCCGGCTGCTGAATGCCAGCGGCAACATGGGAATCTCGCTGGCCCTCTCAGGCCACCGATTCACCGTCATCGCGCTGGACGGCAACCCCGTCCCGACTCCGGTGACAGTCGACGTCCTGAAGCTGGATGTGGCCGAGCGAGCCGACGTTGTCGTCGAAATGAACAACCCGGGCGTTTGGGTCTTCGGATCGACCGACGAGGAGGACCGCACCATGGGCATGGGCGTCGTCGTCGAATACGCAGAGCGCAACGGCGCGCCACAGTGGATCGCCCCACCGAAGGCGGTCTGGAACTATACCGCCTTCGGTCGGAGCAGCCCGGCGGCCACGCCGGATGAGACCGTCGCCCTGAAATACGAGAAGGTCCCCGGGGGCCGCGGCGGCTACAACCGCTGGTCCATCAACGGCAAGTCGTGGCCAGCCACCAACCCGCTGTTCACCGTGCAGCGCGGCAAGCGTTACCGCCTGGTCATGAACAACAACAGCGGCGACGAGCATCCGGTCCACCTGCACCGCCATAGCTTCGAGGTCACCAAGGTCGGCGACAGGCAGACCTCGGGGGTCATGAAGGACACGATCAGCATGCCCCGCTACTCGACGGCGGAGATCGACTTCGTCGCCGACGACCCCGGCAACACGTTGTTCCATTGCCATCATCAGGACCACATGGACGAGGGCTTCGCAGGACTGATCACCTATGCCTGAGGAGCCCCGCCAACCTCCGGCTGCACGTCATGGAAACCAATGGGGGCCGTCGATTGGGAATTGGCGCCCAGGCCGGCCAGCAGCCGGCGCCACGCCGCGACCTCGCGCGCCGGCCGGAACAGCGGTGCGCGTCGGGCAAGGGCCTTGCCCAGCCGCGCGACGAAGCGCGGCTCGTGCTCCAGCCGCCGCAGAAGGCGCGCCAGCGCCTGCGTGTCGCCGACCGGGAAGTGGCCGGGATAGTCGGGGCCTAAAAGCCCGACATTGCCGTCCATGCGCGAGGCCAGCACCGGCACGCCGGCGACGGCTGCCTCCGAGATCACGTTGGCGCCGCCTTCGCTGAAAGACGAGATGACCATGGCGTGGCTCCGCGCCAGGAGCCGGCGCACGGCGGCGGCCGGCACGTCGTCCCGCCAGAAGTAGCGTGGGTTGGCCGCCATCTCAGCGCGCGCACGGGCCGCCCATTGCGGCGTGTAGGCATGACCGACCTGCTCGACGCGGATACGGCTGTCGGCCGGCAGCAGGCGCGCCGCCTTGGCCGCCCGCAATGGATCCTTGACGTCGCGCAGATGGCCGATCACCGAAACCACGACGGCGTCACGGCTCGGCCGGCGGGGGCCCGGCAAGGGCGCGGCCGATTGATGGATGACGCTGAGCCGCGCGCGCAGCCGCTTCGGCACGACCCGCCGGGCAAGGTCGTTCAACGCGACCAGCCGGTCCGCCAGCTCCATCGCGCGCAGCGTCGGGACCGGATCGACGTCGATATAGTGATAGATGTCGGTGCCGCTCAGCTGCAGCACCACCGGGCGTGCGGGATAGCTGGTCTTGAATCGCTCGATTGCCGCCGCGCTCCGCCAAGCATGCACGGCCACCATCAGGTCGGCGGGCTTTCCGTCATAATTCGCCGCCACGCGTACGCGGTGGCCGAGATGGCGCAGGATGCGCGCCCAGCGCGAAGCGGCGACGCGATTTCCGGTGCGTGAAGTCGGGCCCTCGGGTGTGATAAGGACGATGTTCATGGACCATGCCCAGGCCCAGCGTCCGACCAGCGGGGCTTCCGCTGCCGAACTCGTTGCGCAACTGCGCGAGGCCCGTCATCGCACCCGGCGCTTGACGGAAGATCTGTCATCGACGGAATTGATGGGCCCGAGGCTCGATATCGTCAATCCCGTGCTCTGGGAGCTGGGCCATGTCGGCTGGTTCCACGAATACTGGACCTTGCGCCATGCTCACGGCCGCGCACCGTTGATCGAGCGCGGCGACCAGCTGTGGGATTCGAGCGCGGTCGCGCACGCCACGCGCTGGCAGCTCGACCTGCCCGACCGCGCCGGCACCTTCGGGTACCTGGCGGACGTGCTGGCGCGTCAGGAGGACTCGCTCGGCGGCGCCCCAAACGAGGCTGCGCGGTATTTCTACGAGCTCGCCATCCGCCATGAGGACATGCATGTCGAGGCGCTCACCTATTCGCGCCAGACTCTGTCCTATGCCTCACCCGACGGCCTCGGCGAGCGCCGCCCGCCGGCTTCGGGTGGCTTGCCGGGCGACACGGCCGTCCCGGGCGGGACATGGCGGCTGGGCTCGACCGCCGCCGACGGTTTCGTCTTCGACAACGAGAAATGGGCGCACGAGATGGCGCTGGCGCCTTTCCGCATCGCCCGCGCGCCCGTGACCAACGCGGCGTTCGCGGTCTTCGTCGAGGCCGGCGGCTACGGCGCCCGCGAATTCTGGAGCGACGCCGGCTGGGCCTGGCGACAACGCCGCAATGCCGAGCGGCCGGTCTACTGGCAGGCCCGGCGCGACGGCGTCTGGACGGCCCGCCGCTATCGCGCGGTCGAGGAGCTGGCACCGAATGCGCCGGTCGTGTTCGTCACCTGGTTCGAGGCCGAGGCGTGGTGCCGCTGGGCCGGTCGGCGCCTGCCCAGCGAGGCCGAATGGGAAGCCGCCGCCATCGGCGAGGCGACGCCCGACGGCAGGCGCCTGTCCGATGTCCGCCGGCGCTGGCCGTGGGGCGCCGCCGCGCCCGCGCCCGACCGCGCCAATCTCGACTATGCCTTCGACGGACCGATCGATGTCGCGGCCTGCGCGGACGGCGACAGCGCCTTCGGCTGCCGGCAAATGATCGGCAACGTCTGGGAGTGGACGGCGTCGGACTTCCTGCCGTTCGCAGGCTTTGCCCCCGATCCCTACAAGGACTACTCGGAGCCTTGGTTCGGCACGCGCAAGGTGCTGCGCGGTGGATGCTGGGCAACGAGCGTGCGAATCGCCCGGCCGGCCTACCGCAATTTCTTCACGCCCGACCGCAGCGACGTCTTCGCGAGCTTCCGCACTTGTGCGCTGTGAAAACATCGCGCGTCTGTGATCGTCACTGCAGGCTCATCGAGACTTGCGCAGGACGGCTCCGGATCAACCGTCATTCTTCGATCGGATAGGAATAGACAATCGTTTGATTGCCCGAACGCGATATCAACTCCAATTTGATCTCCTGCTCCAGGAACTCGATGCGTCGAAGTTGTTGCACGCCAATTCGATCCTTTGCGCAGGTTTGCCCGATATTCTTCAGGGTGGAGACCAGATCGGGATAGCCTTTGGCGTGCGCGCGCTCCCGGGTCAGTATGTCCACATGACCACTCTCCGGATCGAACTCGAGCGCGGTCAACTCGCGCGAACTCGTTCCTTGCGCGGTCAACTCAGCGCAGAGCGCATTCAGGACTTCCGCCGCCTCCAGGTCCATCGCCCCTCAGCCTCCTCGTCGCTAATGCAGGCGGGCGAACGACGTTGCACCAAGGAACAATGACGAGGCTTGAGGTAATCGGCGTTTCCGGCGTCCATCAATGGGCTCCGCATGACTTTTTGGGGACGCTCTATTGCGGGATCCGATGGTCTTGTCACAGCTAGACCCGCTCCCGCGGGTTGATCGCATGGGAAGCTGTCCTAGGATAAACGGCGGCGAACAGGCCGATGAGCCGATGAAACGCTGGTTGTGACCACTCGGAGTGGGAGGCCCCGCAGGATGCGCGGCCGCGAACGGAAACCCAAACGAGAGGAGTTGTGCAATGAAGATGAATCCCGCACAGATCAAGCAGACTCTGCATCAAATCGATGCCCAGGCCATTCCGGTGGGGGACCCGGCAATGCCGCAACTCGAACGGCTGTTCGGTGGTCACACCTTCTTCCTCGACAGCGAGGGCCTCAACATCGTGGAACCCGTCGAGGCGGAGCAGAACGACCGCCAGCGGGGCGTCGTGGTGAATCTCGCCAGTTGGACCGATGCGGACAAGGTGAGCCTTGAGCCCCACGAACCCGAATCGACGGATTTGGTGGTCGATCTCGAAACCGACGCGCGTCATTGACGAAATGCTCGCCCGCGAGCGGGTAATCATATCCTCACACCCAAAGAAGGAATTTCGACATGCAATCGACAACCCGATTTGGCGCATCCCGATTTGGCACATGGTGCGCCCTGGCTCTCACCGCGGCTGGGCTCTTGGTCATGCCTGCGGCACAGGCGCAGCAACAATCTCCCGCCGGGCCATCGGTAATAACGCCCAGCCCGCCGACGCCGACAAATATTCCCGACAAAAAGCTCGACGCGGCCGCCGCCGCCGTCAAAAAAGTGTCCGTGATCAAGGACAACTACGACCAGCAATTGGCTCAGGCGCCAGTCGCCGAAAAGAAACGTCTCAAGGACGAGGTCGGCGATGCCATGGAAAAGGCGGTCACCGACCAGGGTCTGTCGGTCGAGGAATACACGACAATTCTGGAAGTGGCGCAGAAGGATCCCGTCGTGCGCGACAAGCTCCTTCAGCGGATGAAATAGGGCCACTGGACCGACGCGAGGAAATCAGAACGGCTCCGCGCCGTAAAAGTTCGGTCGGAGCCGGCTTCGGATTTCCGCGGCTTTCTGTTCGTAGTCGATTGCCAGCTTTTGCAGCGCTCGGACTGTTTGTGCGTCCCCGATCATATGGAGAAGACGCCGGCACTCCCCTGCCTGCTCCCGGAGGTGGGCCTCCTCTCGAGCGTCGGTAATGTCGATCAGCAGGTTGACGGCGCCGACGAGCTCGCCCGCAGGGTCGAAGAGAGGCGTCGGATAGGGCGCGAAGGGCACCCGCCGGCCATCGGGGCGCTCGGCGACGGCGGTCACGCCTCTGACAGCACGCTTTTCCTGAATCGCCACGGCCATGGGACATTGATCATGCGGCAGGGGATCGCCGTTGTCCGTGAAAAGCTTCCACGTGACACACCAGCGGTCATGGCCGGCGATCGGCGTTCGCCCGGAAAAGTCGATGCAGGCCTTGTTGTAGAAGGTGATCACGCCTCGGGCGTCGGTGACGTACAGGGCGACAGGCAGATCATCGAGGTCCGGCGGGACCCTGTCTTCCCGGCGCCGCAGCGCATCGAGGGCAATGCGAATTATTTGGTCTGGTGAAATGTCAGAGATCTGCATGGTCCCCCCCCGCACGGTACGATTCCTTTCCTTGCGTGCTTGAAACGGCTGCCTGGCACGCCGGTTCCGTGATCATATGTGTCGAGGATATCTCGCGACCGCGATGCGGAGGGCCTGCCCTGAGCGTAATGGGCGGCGTTGGCGCCGTGGTTGTCGCTGGCGCTGGCCGGACGCCCCGGCGCGCCACCGGGTTTGACAATCGATATGTCTTTGGATGGAACGCCATGCAAGGATCGCAGTCATGGAGCAGGGGGCTCCATTAGGGCGGGGCGATGCGGGGATTATCGGTCCAGGAATGGACGACGCGGATCGGCGAAAATTCGCTGCTTCGTCGCCGCCCGTGGCTTGCGCTCCTGGTCTCGATCTCCCTGGTGGCCCTTGCTGTTGCGGTCCGGTTGGCGGCTGGCGATCGGCTGCAGGGGGTTCCGTTCCTCACGCTCTTCTCGGCCGTCGCCCTCAGTGCCTTTTTCGGCGGATGGGTGGTCGGCCTCTTTGCAACGGTCGTGGGCGGCGTGGCTGCTGTCTACTTTCTCATTCTGCCCACCGGATCGTTCGCGATTGGAACGGCATCGGACGCGCTGGCGCTTGCCGGCTACGTCGTCACCTGCGCCATCATTGTCCTGATCATTCACATTGCCCTCCGGGTGGCGGAAGCCAATGTGACCCTGGCGGCCCAGCGCCAGGTACTGCTGATGGAGCTGCAGCATCGGATCAAGAACCACCTTCAGCTGCTCGGCGCCATGATCTCCACGCACGCGCGCGCCACGAACAACGACAGGATTCGAGCGCGGCTGGAGGAAGCGGGACGCAGGCTTCAGGTCATCGCCGCGACGTACGACAATCTCTACGAACCGGGAGCGCTGATCGACATGGCCGATCATCTCCACAAGGTCTGCGCCTTTGTCGAGGGCGGCGTGGCGTCGAGCAACACGCGGATCAGCGTCGACGCGGTCCGGACGGCCTGGCCGGTCGAGCGCGTCATCCCGCTCTCCCTGATCGCTAACGAGCTGCTGACCAACGGCGTCAAACATGCGCCGCCGGATCAGGACCTGGCGATCGAGGTTTCCCTCCAACGCGTCGGCGATCTCATCCGGTTCAGCGTCCTGACCAAGAACGTCAAACTTCCGGCCGACTTCGACGTCGCCAATTCCGGGCTGGGCCTGCGGATCGCCTCGATGCTGGGCCAGCAGCTCGGCGGCACTCTGACGACGCCGCGCCTGCCGGATGCGCTGTTCGTGCTCGAATTTCCGGAACAGCCGCGACTTCATTGAGTGTTGGCGTGCCCCACCAACGCGGCGATGCCGTGGAACTCATATGAACTGCGGCAAGACCAGAATGCCCGCGAAAGCCAGATAGAAAAGCGCCATCGAGGCGAGGAACGTTCGCCGGACCACACCGGCGCGAAACGCCAGTAGCATGGCGGCCACGGCGAGCGTCGTCATGGCGGCACCTGCCAGCAGGGAGCGATCGAGCAGCCAGGGCGTGAAAAACAGGCCGAGGGCGGTGGGCACGGTTGCCTGGATCATCATGGCGCCGCTGATGTTCGCCAAAGCCAGACGATACTTGCCCTGGCGCACCCAGATGACGGCATTCAGGATCTCCGGCAGTTCGGTCGCAATCGGGCTCAGAAGCAAGGCCAGCAACTGCGGCCGGAGCCCCAGCGCCGGGCCCAGCGCGTCCAGCTGCTTCACGAACGCATGCGACGCGCCGAAAATGACGACCAGCGCCACAGTGGTCTGCGTCACGGCGGCCCAGGTCGGCGGCGTCGCCTTCCTGGGCGCGAACTTGAGCGGTTCCAGGCAGCCTGCGTCGTCAACCGGCTCCTGACGCACCTCCTTCCAGAAGTAGGCGCCGTAGGCCACCAGGAAGAGGATGCCCAGCCAGGGCTTGTAGGCAAACACCAAGAGGCCGAGGGCGATCTTCACGACAAAGATGGCGAGGAACCATCCCTGATCCCGGCTGAGATTCCTGAAGTCGCGCCGGACCGCCTCCGTTTGCGGGAGCCGCGCGCGGCAAAGGATGAGCGTAAGCCCGACGACGGCGTAGGCGACCGTCGCCAGCACGAGCGGGCCACCGAGGGCCGCGCCGACGCCGATCTCCCTTTGCTCCGCCGTCTCGCCGAAGACCACCGCCACGAAGGTGACGACGCTTTCCGGCAGAGCAGTCCCGAACGCGGCCAGGATCGTCCCCGTCGCCTGCCCGCCGACCGCAAGCTTGCGACCGACCCATTCGACGCCGTTCACGAAATACTCGCAGGCGAGATAGATCACGACGGCCGAAGCCAGAAGAAGCGCGATCGTCGGAAGGAGCGGGTGCATGAAGAGCCAATGGGGGTCGGACGGACGAGCCAATGGTTCGACGTCCTCGCCCGACCCACGGACGAACGTCGATACCAATGGTCTCGCCAAGTCGACTGACCGCCTGCGCCATGGCCGAAGCCAAGTGTGTTGACGCAGACCCCTCTGGAACACGAGGGCGGCTACTCCCCAAGGAGGCGCCGTTCCTAGGGGCGCAGGGAGCGCCTGTCAATCGCGGCTGCAGGCATCAAGCGCAACGCCTTGCCGAGTTGCGCCATGAAGCGCGGCGCGCGATGCGCCCGCTGTGATCGAGGCACTGTCACTGCTCTGACGCGCGCTGGACGTCCGGCGAGAGCGCCAGCGCCTCCATCGTCCTCGACGCCGTCATGCGGCAGCAGGCGAAACATTCTTTTCGCCGATGGCATTCAGCCGGGCGAGCACCCCCTCCGGCAGCGTGAGTTCGGCCGCCCGCAGGTTCTGGCGCAGGTGATCGAGCGAAGCGGTGCCCGGGATCAGCAGGATGTTGGTGGCCCGGTGAAGCAGCCAGGCGAGCGCCACCTGCATCGGCGTCGCGCCGAGCTCGCCCGCCACGTCCGAGAGGATGGAGGACTGCAGCGGCGTGATGCCGCCCAAGGGAAAGAACGGCACGTAGGCGATGCCCATGCCCAGGAGCGCGTCGACCAGGGCATCGTCGGCCCGATGGGCGAGATTGTACTGGTTCTGCACGCAAGCGACCGGGGCGATGCCGCGCGCCTCAGCGACTTGGGCGGCGGTGACGTTGCTGAGGCCGAGATGGCGGATCAGGCCTTGTCTTTGCAGCTCCGCCAGTGCGCTGAACGGCGCCTCGATCGATCCTTCGCTCGGTCCGTGACCCGCTCCCATGTGCCGCATGTTGACGACGTCGAGGACATCGACGCCCAGGTTCCTGAGGTTGTCGTGCACGGCGCGCACGAGGTCCGCCGGCTGCGCCGCGGGGATCCACGAGGCATCCGCGCCGCGCACCGCGCCGACCTTGGTCACGATCACCAGCTCGTTCGGATAGGGATGCAGCGCCTCGCGGATCAGCTGGTTGGTGATGTGCGGGCCATAGTAGTCGCTGGTGTCGATGTGATCGACGCCGCGCGCGACGGCCTCGCGCAGGACGGCGAGCGCCGCGTCGCGATCCTTGGGCGGGCCGAAGACCCCGGGCCCGGCGAGCTGCATCGCGCCATAGCCCACGCGTTTCACGGTTCGGTCGCCCAGTCGGGACGTGACGGAGGGCGAGGGGGCGGCCGGGGAGGCGGCGGAGGCGGATGTGCGGGCGGTCGTGATGTCGGTCATGAAAATCTCCTGGGCTGGGCCAGCCGGTATATGGACACCGTACATCCCAACGATAATCCTGCCCAATCGGAACGGGCTGTGCGGGAATACGAACAATGGCAGCGGACCTGAACGATCTCTCCGCCTTCGTGACGGTGGCACGGGCCGGCGGATTTCGCGATGCCGCGAAGCTGGGTGGCGTCTCGGCGTCCAGCCTGAGCGAGGCGGTGCGGCGGCTGGAGGCGAAGCTGGGCGTGCGGCTGCTCAATCGGACCACGCGCAGCATCGCCCCGACCGAGGCGGGCGCCCGTCTGCTCGAGCGGCTGACGCCGGCGCTCGGCGAAATCGAGGCGGCGATCGACGTCGTGAACGCCTTTCGCGACCGGCCGGCCGGAACGCTCAGGCTCAACGTGCCGGCAACGGTTGCACGCCTGGTGCTGCCCTCGATCGTGACGCCCTTCCTGAAGGCCTATCCGGACATCCGGCTCGAGGTCATCGTCGAGGAAAGCTTCGTCGATGTGCTGGCCGCGGGCTGCGATGCCGGCATCCGCTATGACGAGCGGCTCGAGCAGGACATGATCGCGGTGCCGATCGGCCCGCGCGTCCAGCGCTTCGCCACGGCCGCGTCACCCGCCTATCTCGACGCGCGCGGCCGGCCGCAACACCCGCGCGACCTGCTCGCCCATGCCTGCCTGCGCGGGCAGTTCGCCAGTGGCGCGATGCCGATCTGGGAGTTCGAGCGCGACGGCGAAGTGGTGCGGGTCGACCCCGGCGGACCGTTGGTGGTGCGGCTGGGCGGAGCGGCGGACCTCGCGGTCGACGCGGCCATCGCCGGACTCGGCATCGTCTCTCTCTTCGAGGAGTGGCTGCGCCCCCATCTCGACAGCGGCGCTCTGGAGCCGGTGCTGGCGCCCTGGTGGCAGAGCTTCTCGGGACCTTTCCTCTACTATCCAGGCCGTCGCCATCTGCCGGCGCCGCTCCGGGCTTTCGTCGACTTCATCAGGAATTGAGCCCGCGTCGTCCTCGGTCGCGCGGACCGGAAGGCGATCGGGGAGCGGCGGGCGCCGGTGCCTTGTCGTCGCGCCGCAACAGCACGTAGAAGGCTGGCAGGACGAGAAGGGTCAGCAACGTCGAGGAGACGATGCCGCCGATCACGACGGTCGCCAGCGGACGCTGCACCTCGGCGCCGGCGCCGGTCGCGATCGCCATCGGCACGAAGCCGAACGACGCGACGAGGGCGGTCATCAGCACCGGGCGCAGACGTGTCAGCGCCCCACCGCGCACGGCGTCGACGAGGGCATGCCCTTCGGCCCGTAGTCGCTGGATGAAGGCGATGATGACCAGCCCGTTGAGGACGGCGACGCCGGACAGCGCGATGAAGCCGACCCCGGCGCTGATCGACAGCGGAATGTCGCGCAGGATGAGCGCCGCGACGCCGCCGGTCAGGGCCAGGGGAACCCCGCTGAAAACGAGCGTAGCGTCGGCGACCGATTCGAGGCTCAGGCACAGCAGCACGAAAATCAGCAACAGTGCGATGGGCACGACGATCGCCAGCCGCTGCGAGGCGGAGACAAGCTGTTCGAACTGTCCGCCCCAGCCGATCCAGTAGCCTGCGGGCAGCTTGACCTGCGCGCCGACCCTGCGCTGGACCTCGGAGACGAATGAGCCGAGATCGCGATCGCGCACGTTGGCGGTCACGACGATCCGCCGCTTGCCGTTCTCGCGACTGATCTGGTTGGGGCCCGTGCCGATCTCGACGTCGGCGAGGGCGGAGAGCGGCACGTAGGGCAGCGAAGCTGGCGTGGCTGCACGGACGCCGGTTTGGATCACGCCCTCCCGTGCTTCCGACGCCGGCAGCGGAATGGGCAGCGCTCGAATGGCTTCGACGTCGGTGCGCAGGTACTCGGGCAAACGGACAACGAGGTCGAAGCGCCGGTCGCCCTCGAACACCATTCCCGCAGCCTTGCCGCCGACGGCGATCTCGACGATCTCCTGGACGTCGGCCACGGCGATGCCGTAACGCGCCAGGTCGCTGCGGCGCAGCTTGACGGTCAGCATCGGAAGGCCGCTCACCTGCTCCGTCTTCACGTCCGCCGCCCCGGGCACGTTTTGCACGACGGACTGCACGCGACCGGCCAGCAACAGGAGCGTGCCGAGGTCGTCGCCGAAGATCTTGATGCCGAGATCGCTGCGCACGCCCGAGATCAGCTCGTTGAAGCGCATCTGGATGGGCTGGGTGAATTCGTAAGCGTTGCCCGGCACCTGCTCGACGCGCCGCTCGATCGCCGCCACGAGATCGGCCTTGGACCGCGCGGGATCGGGCCAATCGCGGCGGGGCTTCAGCATGATGAAGTTGTCGGCGACATTGGGCGGCATGGGATCGGTGGCGACCTCGGCGGTGCCGATCTTGGCCACGACCTCCTTGACCTCGGGAAATTCGCGGATTGCCTTCTCGAGAATCTCCTGCATCTCGACGGCCTGCGTCAGGCTCGTGCCGGGAATGCGCATGGCGTGCATGGCGATGTCGCCTTCGTCGAGCGACGGAATGAACTCGCCGCCCATGCCCGATGCGGCGACGGCGCTGACGACGACCAGGAGACCGGCGAGCAAGGCGACCATGCCGCGCAGACGGATCGCCATATCGAGTGCCGGGACATAGAGCCGGCGTGCGTTACGCATGAAGATGTTCTCCTTCTCCGACACCCGTCCGGTCACCAGCAAGGCCACGGCGGCCGGCACGAAGGTCATGGAGAAGAGCGCCGCTCCCATCAGCGCGATGAGCACCGTCACCGCCATGGGGATGAACATCTTGCCCTCGGCGCCGCTCAGCGTCAGCACCGGCAGGTAGACGACGGCGATGATCATCGTGCCGAACAGGCTGGGCCGAACGACTTCGTAGGCGCCGGCGCGAATCGTCCCGAAGCGCTCGCCGCTTGTCAGCAGGCGGCCGCGCCGGCGCTGCTCCTCGGCCAGCAGGCGCAGGCAGTTCTCGACGATGATGACGGCGCCGTCGATGATGATGCCGAAATCGATGGCGCCCAGGCTCATCAAATTGGCGCTCACCCTGTTCTCGACCATTCCGGTGATGGTGAAGAGCATCGACAGCGGGATGACGCAGGCGGTGACGATGGCGGCGCGGAAGTTCCCGAGAACGAGGAACAGGACGACGACCACCAGAAGCGCGCCTTCGACGAGATTCTTCTCCACCGTGGCGATGGTGGCTTCGACCAGGCGGGTGCGGTCATAGACGGTTCGCGCCACGACACCCTCGGGCAGGGAGCGGCCGATCTGCTCGAGCTTGCGCGCAACACCCTGTGCCGCCGTCCGGCTGTTGTCGCCGATCAGCAGCATGGTCGTGCCGATGACTGTTTCCTGGCCGTTGAGCGAGGCGGCGCCGGTGCGCAATTCGCGGCCTTCGCGCACCTCGGCCACATCGCCGACGCGGACAGGAACGCCGCCGACCGAGCCGATGACGATGTCCTTGATCTCGGCGATGTCGCTCACCTGTCCCGGTGTACGCACCAGGTACTGCTCGCCGTTGCGCTCGATGTAGCCCGCGCCGACATTGGCATTGTTGGCGGCCAGTGCCGACATTATCGCCCGAAAGGTGAGCTTGTAGGCCATCAGGCGGGCCGGGTCGGGCAGCACGTGGAACTGCTTCTGGTAGCCGCCGATGGTGTTGACCTCGACGATGCCGGGCAGGGTGCGAAGCTGCGGCTTGATGATCCAGTCCTGGATCGTGCGCAGGTCCATCGTGCTGTACGGCTCGCGCGCCGCGTTGAGCGCGCCGGGCCTGGCCTCGACCGCGTACATGTAGACTTCGCCGAGGCCGGTCGAGATCGGTCCCATCGTGGCGTGGGCGCCGGCCGGAAGCTGGTCCTTGACCTGCTGGATGCGCTCGTTGATGAGCTGGCGGGCGAAATAGATGTCCGTGCCGTCCTTGAAGACGACCGTGACCTGGCTCAAGCCATAGCGTGACAGCGAGCGGGTGTACTGCAGATGGGGCAATCCGCCCATCGCGGTCTCGATCGGGAAAGTGATCCGCTGCTCGACCTCGAGCGGCGAATAGCCGGGCGCCTGGGAGTTGATCTGGACCTGCACGTTGGTGATGTCCGGGACCGCGTCGATCGGCAGCCGATTGAAGTTCCACACCCCCAGCGCGGCGACGGCGAATGTGGCCATCATGACCAGCCAGCGGTTGGAAATGGAGAAGGCCAGAAGCCGATCGATCATCGCGAAGTCCCCGGACGTGAGCGCCGGTCAGTGCTCATGACTTGCCGCCCCCTTCGCCAACTCGGCCTTGACCACGAAGCTGTTCCTCGCCGCATAGACGTCGCCGGGCAGCAGCCCGGACACGACTTCGACGCGGTCGCCATCGCGCGCGCCGAGTTCGACCTCCCTTGCCTCGAACCTGCCGCCGTAGCGAACGAACACGACCGTCTTGCCGTCGAGCGTCTGGAGCGCCGCGGCCTTGATCGCGATATCGGCCGGCCTGGCCGACAGCAGCAGGCGAGCTGTGACGAAGAGGCCCGGCCGCAGTCGTCCCTCGTTGGCGACGATGGCCCGTGCCACGGCGCTTTGGGTGTCGCGGCTGCCGAACGGGGAGAGATAGTCGACCCTGGTCTGGATCGGCGGCGCGCCGTCCTCCGGATCGACGACGACCGCCTGGCCGACCTGCACCCGGCCGAAGTCGCGGCGGTAGACCGCAAGATCGACCCAGACGGTCGACAGATCGGCGACGATGAAGAGCGGCCTTTGCTCCGATGCGAATTCGCCCAGCGCCGCGTGCCGTTCGATGACGGTGCCGGCAATCGGCGCCCGAAGTTCGTAGTTGGTCAGGCTCTGGTTGCTTTCCACCGTGGCCAGCAGGTCGTCCTTGGCGACCCGGTCGCCCAGGCGCTTGCGCACGTCGCGGACGATGCCGGGAAAGCGCGGCGTGACCTGGACCATCGTCTCCTGGTTGGGCTGGATCACGCCGTTCAGGCGCAGGCTCTCGCGCAGTTCGCCCGGGCCGGCGGTGGCGAGCTCGATCCCGGCGGCCGAGATCTGGGCATCGCTCAGTGCAACGCCTGCTTCGTCGTGCGACTCACCGGCCTTGCCGTCGTCGTGCCCCTTCGGCTCGGCGGTCCTGGCAGCCTCGCTGCCGCGCGGGCCTCGAACATAGAACACGGTTGCCGCGATCGCCGCCGCGCAAACGATGAAGATGGCGCACCAGCGCAGGAAGCGGATCATCGCGGGCGCCCTCCGGCCAGGGTGAGCGGGCTCCCGGTCAGGCCCTCGATGGTGGCGACGGCGACGTGAAAGGCCTGCAGCGCTTCCTGCTCGCGCAATTCGGCCTCGGTGACGACCCGGTAGGCGTCGAGCACGTCGAGCACGGTGAAGCGCCCCTGGCCGTATCCGTCCTCGATGATCGCGAAGGTCTTGCGGGCATCCGGAATGATGGCCCGGCGCAGCAGGTCGATCTCTTGCAAGGCGCCGTTCAGCGTGTCGTAGGCGCGGCCGACGATGGCGATCAAGGTCAGGCGATTGGCGGCCCGCTCCGCTTCGGTCTTGGCGGCCGCTTCCTGGGCCTCGCGTATCGCACCCTGGTTCCTGTCCCACGCCGGGATGGGAACGGCAACGCCGAACCTCACGCCGTTGGTGTTGTTGTCGGCATAGTGCCGCCAGCCGATGCTGGCCTGCAGGTCGGGCACGGGCTTGAGGCGAGCCGACAGGGCCTCGGCATCCCTTTGCGCGCGCACGGCCGTCCAGCGCAGGAGCTGCGGGTTGCGTTCGATTGCCTCGAGGATCGAGGAGAACGCCGGCGGCTTGGCGACCCGGCCGAACTCGCCGGCAACCGCGGTAAAATCGGGCGCGGTCGTGGCCAGTTGAGCGGCGAGATCGCGCCGCGCCGCCGCCAGCGACGTCTTGGCCCGCTCGCGATCGATGCGCGCAAGGCCGATGGCGACCTGGGTGCGGCTGACGTCGGCCGGCGAGGAGGCGCCGGCCTCGACACGGCGTTGCATCAGCGGCACCAGCCGTTCGAGGCAGGCGGCGGTGCGGTCGAAAAGCTGGACCCTTTGCTGCGCGCTCAATACCGCGACGAACGCCACCGCGACGTCGGACAGAAGTTCCAGCCGCACCGCCGCCTGCTGGTAGCGCGTGGCATCGTAGTCGGCCAGGGCGGCGGACACGCGGGCGTCGCGCTTGGCGGCGAGTTCGACGAGCTGGCTCAATTGCAGCGTCGTTTCCGATGACCGTCCCGCCGCCAGGGCGTGATCGATCTCGAACGACACCGACGGATTGGGATACATGCCTGCCTGCTGCTGCCGGCCCTCCGACATGCCCGCATTGCGCTCGGCGATGGGAAGGCGCGGATTTACGGCCAGACTGCGCTGCAACGCCTGCTGAAGAGTCAGCGGGCGCGGCGCCTGGGCCGAAAGCGATGCCGGTACGATGAAAGCGAATGCCGCGCAAAGAACGGCAAGACGGGGGGAAGCCATGGAGGCATCCTGAAAACCTGAATTCGGACAGCCGGCCGCTGGTGGCGGACGGCAGTGAGCGAAGTTCTTAGGTCAGGTGCCTTGGTGGCGGCGCCTCGAGGGCGCGCGTGCTGTCGTGAAGGCTGACAACGGTGCCGGCAGGAAAGTCGCGCGCCATGGAATCGTTGGCCAAAATCACCTCGGCCAACGGCAACGACGCATGGGCGCAACAACAGTGACAGCTGCATACCTCGACACACTTGCCGGCCGTCGAGATGTCATCCGTCGCGCCTGGAGCGGACAGACCAAGCTCGACAGGAGGCGGCACCGATCGGACGTTCGCGTGCGCCGAATGGGCAATGGCGCCGGAGACAAAGGCAACAACCATCAGGAATGACAGAACCTGGCGCAGCGATCGCGCGACGCGACCTGCTTGTTTGTTCCAAAGATTTGCCATGCGGTGCACGGCGACAGACAACGCGAGCCCGTCGTGCCTGTCAAGGCGACCGCTCAAGGCGAGCTGTCGCGGCGCTCCGGCCGCTGATTCTAGAGCAGCGCCTCTACCTCGGCGCGCGCGACGCCTCGATCCGGTTCCAGATGAACAGCACGACGATCGCGCCCACCGTGGCGGCGATGAAGCCTGCGCCCTGGTCGGGCCGATACCAGCCGACAGCCTGGCCGATGAAGGTGGCGACGAAGGCGCCGACGATGCCCAGCACGGTGGTGAGAAGGAAGCCGGTGGGCTTGTTGGGGCCCCGCGACAGCAGTCGGGCGATGATGCCCGCGACGAACCCGATCACGACAATCCACAGAATGCCCATGCCTTTGCCTCGCTTGATGGCCCGCTTCAGACGGCGCGGTTCATTTCCTCGGGTGTCGGCAGCCGGCCGTCGGGCGTGAGATGGTCGATTGCCTTGGGCAGCTGGTCGCTGAGGCCGGCCAACAGCTCCTCGCGCGACAATCCCGTGCGCGCCGTCAGGAACTCGATCTGTTCGGGTGTCAGGACCTTGTTGAGGTCCGTGGGAGCAATCGGCCGGTTCTGCCCGGTGCCGACCCATGAATCGGCGACGTCGCCCTTGCCCGCGCCCTGGAACTGTTTCAGCAGGTCGCCCAGGCCGCCTGTCAGGAGCCCGCCGATGCCACCGGCTCCCAATGCGCCGCCCATACCGCTTGCGGCGCCGCCGCCCCTGAAGAGATCGCCCAAGCCGCCGAAGCCGCCGCCGCCGGAGGGGGCAGGAGCAGATCCCGCGGGCGCGGCGCTGCCGCCGAAACCCTTGACCGCCTTGTAGGCGAGCAATCCCAGCAGGGCCATCGTGATCGGCGACATGCCCCCGCCGCCACCGACGTTGCCGCGTGGTCCGTTTTGCATGCCGTTGAATACATCCAGCAAGCCCATGACTGCCTCCCTTCTCTGCCGTTGCGCGAACGCACTGTCCGGAAGGCAACGGAACGGCATCTGCTTAGTTGCCAAGCCCAGCTTCTGACGGGCTCGCCTTCACCGGAACTCGCCTCCGGCAACCGCGTCCCATCAACCGCGTTCCCATCACGTGATTGGCTGGCGACAGGATGCGCCGTCCGCGCGCCCTTCCGGCACGGCCGATCGTTGTTCATGAGCAACATGCCCACGGCAGGCGCCTCCCGACCGGCGTTCGCCATCGACATGCCCGCCGCCACCCTTCGAGGGCCTGTCATGAAGATCCAGCAGCTCGCCAGCACCAACCACGGCGACGCCCGTCTCGCCCGCAACGTCGCCGTCACCTTCGTCGGCGCGACGGCGATCCTGGCGCTCTATTTCGGCCAGGACGTCCTGATCCCGGTCGCCGTCGCCGTTCTCTTCGCCTTCATCCTGGGGCCCGCCGTGACCTGGGTGCGCCGTCTCCTGCCGCTCCCCCTCGCCGTGGCAGTGGTGGTGCTGGGCGCCGTGGTCGCCGCCGGTCTGCTGACCGTCCTGGTCATGACGCAGCTCGCCGAGGTGGCCAGCAGCCTGACCGGTTATCAGGCCAACCTTCAGCAGAAGATCCAGGACATTCGCGGCCTGTCGGAGGGCGGCGGCGCGGTGAGCCGCTTCCTGTCCATGGTTGCCTCGCTCGCCCACGACCTCGCCCTCGACGCCGGACCGGCGCCGGCGGCGGCGGTACGCGTGCAAAGCGGCGCCTCCAGTTTCGCCAGCGTGGCCGCCTTTGTCGCCCCCTTGCTGCACCCGCTTCTCAGCATCGGCATCGTCGTCGTCCTCGTGGTCTTCATCCTGCTCGACCGTGACCATCTCAGCGACCAGTTCGTCCGGCTGTTCGGCGCCAGCGACGTGCACGCGACGTCCGAAGCCCTGGGCGATGCCGCCGTTCGCGTCGCCCGTGTACTCTCCCTGCAATTGCTGACGAATTTCGGCTTCAGCCTGCTGGTCGGCGGCGCTCTCTTCGCGCTCGGCATGCCGAACCCCGTTCTCTGGGGATTGCTCGCCGGCGCGCTGCGCTTCATCCCCTTTGTCGGCGCGGCGCTGGGCGCCGTCCTGCCGACCGTGATCGCCTTTGCGGTCATGCCGGGATGGCTGCAGCCGTTCCTGGTCCTGGGCTGCATCATCGCCCTCGACCTGGTCATCGGCCAGATCGTCGAGCCGCTGCTGTTCGGCGAGACGACGGGGGTGACGCCGCTGGCGCTCATCCTCTCGGCGATCTTCTGGGGAATGCTGTGGGGCCCCGTCGGCCTCCTGCTCGCCACGCCGCTCACCATCTGCCTGCTGGTCCTCGGCAGGCATGTCCCCCATCTCGGCTTCCTGCAGATCCTGCTGGGCGACGAGCCGGCCCTGGCGCCCTACCAGCAGATCTATCGGCGCCTGATCCGCAAGGCGGTGGCCGACGCCTCGGCGGTGGCGCTCGCCGAGATCGAGCAGAAGGGACCGGAGCAGGGGCTCGACGACGGCATGGGACGCATGGTCGTGTTGGCCGAAGCGGATCATGCGCTCGATCGGCTGACCGCCAGCCAGATCGACGCCATCGTCGAGGGCACCGACGACGTGCTCGATTTCCTCGCCGACACGCCGGACGAGGACGCCCTGTTGCCGGAGGCCGATGCAGCCGCCCTGGCGGCCCGCGAGGCCGGGGCTGCCTTTCGCTGCGTCGGCGGCCGCGGCGAGATCGACGATGCCGCGGCCGCCATCATCGCCTTCGCGTTGCGCCATCATGGAATCGAGGCGCAGAGCAGCCGCCGTGGCGACGCAGCCTCCGATGGCGAGACCGAAGGATCGTTCACGATTCCCCTGATCTGCTATGCCTCGCACCCGTCCGACGCGGTGCGGCGATACAACCTGCGCAAGCTGCGGGGCGGCGTGGGGCGCGCACGCCATGCGGTCATCGACTACGACGTCGCCCCCGCGCCGGCGCCTTCGATCGCCGGCGCCGCGGGACCGCGCGACACGCTGGCCGGCGATATCGCGACGATCTGCCGATTGGCCGCGCAGCACGCGGTGGCCGTGGCGCCCGGGCCGGCCGCGGCCAAGGCGGAGGCCTGACGAACACTATTCGCTTCGTGAGCCACGGATACCCGGCAATGTCGGCGTGACGCCTTGTGCGAGGCGCCTTGGGCATCTTGTAATCTACCCTCGACTTCCCATTTACCATCCGTATGGATGGTACGGGGATGTTATATGGCTGATAAGGTGCTCCCGCGGGCGGCGGACAGCGAGAAGATCACGATCAATCTTGGCTACGTGGATCTGGGCCAGGTCGACCTTCTGGTGCGCGAGGGATTCTATTCCAATCGCTCCGACTTCATCCGAACGGCGATCCGCACCCAGCTCGATCGTCATACCGATGCGGTGAAGCAGTCCGTCGCGCGACGGCAGCTCGATCTTGGTTTGCGGCAGTACAGCCGTCTGGATCTGGAGGCGACCCGTGCGGCCGGTGAAACACTTCATATCCAGGTTCTCGGTTTGGCGGTGATCGCCTCCGACGTTTCGGCCGACCTGGCGCGCGCGACGATCGCGTCCATCCAGGTCCTCGGCGCTCTTCAGGCCAGCCCTGAAGTCAAGGCGGCGCTGAGCGATCGAATCCGCTGACCGGTCTCGGCCGCTAACTTTCACGACGGCTACCGCCGTCGCTTCACCCGATTTTTCCAGGAGATGATCCATGATGATACGTCCCGGCGTCGACATGATGGAGGCCTTGCGATTGACGCGCCAAGGCCGGCTGCAGGAAGCGATGGCCGTGCTGCGCGGGGCGTCACCTGTCAGCGAGGGGTTCGCCAAGCCAGAGGCCAGCGAGGGGACGGCGCCCCTTTTCGACATGGTGCCGCCATCCAGCGAGACCGGAAGCGCCTGGACCGCGCCGCCAACCGGCGGACAGGATGGCGTGGCCGGTCGCAGGATGAAGTCGGCGACAGTTGTCCTGCCCGCAGGGGCGAGGTTCGAGACTCATGACTTTGCCAACGAGGCCGGCAGCCGGAGCTACAAGCTGTATGTGCCGAGCCGCTACAAAGGCGAGGCGCTGCCGCTGGTGGTGATGTTGCACGGCTGTACCCAGTCGCCCGATGACTTCGCTGCGGGAACGCGGATGAACGAGTGCGCGGAAGAACAACGGCTCCTCGTTGCCTACCCGGCGCAACCCATGTCGGCCAACCCGTCGAAATGCTGGAACTGGTTCGAGGGCAGCGAACAACGGCGCGGCCACGGAGAGCCCTCGCTGATCGCCGGAATCACGCGGCAGATAATGCGGGATTTTCCGGTCGAGTCGGGGCGCGTCTATGTGGCCGGCCTCTCCGCCGGTGGTGCGGCGGCAGCCATCATGGGAGCGACTTACCCGGATCTCTATGCAGCCGTTGGCGTGCATTCCGGCCTGGCTTGCGGCGCCGCGCGCGACATGCCGTCGGCCTTCGCGGCAATGCGCAATGGCGGTGGTCCAGCCACGACATCGGCTCATGGCGGCAGGATCACGGTTCCAACCATCGTGTTCCATGGTGATCAGGATAGAACGGTCAATCCGGTGAATGGAGACCAGGTCATCGCCCAGGCCAAGCGCACGATGGGCCTCGAGACAACGGTCGTTCGCGGCCGGGCTGCCGGCGGCATGAGCTTCCTTCGCACGATCCAGAGCGACGACACGGGACGATCGATGCTGGAGCAATGGGTCCTTCAGGGCGCCGGTCATGCGTGGTCTGGCGGCGACCCGAGGGAATCGTACACCGATCCACGCGGACCCGACGCCAGCCGGGAGATGGTCCGCTTCTTCCTCCAGCACTCGACCGGGATTTGAGGTGCGTATGATGATCGGCGCTCACGTTCCTCACGCTTTTCTCGGCCCTCGCCCTGTGGCGGCAAACAGGGCACGTGCTCGCCGGCCGCGGCAGACGTCGCTGCCGGTTCAAGTGTCGGGGTTGCTGCGCCTGGCGTTCGTGACAATCGGCCGCTCTACCGGGTTTGGACAGTTCCCTGTTAGCCTTCGCGAGATGGGGGTGCCCATGGAACGAGGCTTGCTGGTCGAGCTTAGTCCGAACGAAGAGACGGCACTGCAGCGCATCGCCCAAGGCTTGATGCTCACGACGGAGATGGCGCCCCGCCACCTGGCGCGCTTGAAGCAGCTTGCCCTGATCGAGGAGACGGGAACCAATTTCAGGCTGACGGCTCTCGGCAGGCGCCGACTCGAGTTGCGGGGAACGGCACCGCCAAAGGCGGATTGAGGGAAACGTCAGAGATCGATCTCTGGTATCGGCGTTCCGTTGATATCGGTGACTTTTATGTCGTCGAGGCACTCTCGGCGGAAGCGCTTCATCGCAGCCACGGCCTCTCCTCGCGTCCAGCATTTGACGACGACAGTGGCGCCGTCGCTGGGGTCTTTCGCCTCGATAAAGACAACTGCCACTCGACTATCACCAAGCCCGCACTTGGGCTGCCAATGTAACCCGCCGGGGCATCACCCGGTTGCACTAATACGGGTAGCGCGGCGCTTCCTCGGTCGTGCCCGGCGTCAGGGCATTGGCCAAAAGGCTACTGGCTGAGCCGGCCGCGACCTCGCGCGCCCAAATGGCGCGACAGCGGGGCGAGGTTGATCTAAGCTGGCCGCAAGCCCGGCAATAACGGGCAACTGCAGGGAGGCGGAAATGAGTTCAGGTCCTGATGGCCGCGAACCGTATCCGGCTGGCGGCAGCGCAGCGATCGGCCGTCGCAACGTCTTGTTGGCCGCCGCCGTCGGTCTGGTGACGAGCAGTCCCCGCTTTGCCGGCGCGGCTTCGCCCGACCGGCTGACCTGGGGCGTCCATGTCTCGCTCGCGCCCACGTGGTTCGAGCCTGCCGAGGCGTCCGGCATCATCACGCCGTTCATGGTGCTCTATGCACTGCACGATGCGATGGTCAAACCGATGCCCGGCAAGGCGCTGGCGCCAAGCCTTGCCGAGTCCTTCACCGCTGCCGAGGACGGGCGCAGCTACGATTTCGTGCTGCGCGAGGGCGCCCGCTTCCACAATGGCGATCCGGTGACCTCGGCCGACGTCAAGTTTTCGTTCGAGCGCTATCGCGGCGTCGCGCACGACCTGTTCCAGGCGCGAGTCGAGGCGGTCGAAACGCCCGATGCAAGGCACGTCCGCTTCCGCCTGAAGGCGCCGTGGCCGGATTTCCTGACCTTCTACGCGACGGCGACGGGGGCGGGCTGGGTCGTGCCGAAGAGCTACGTCGAGAAGGTCGGCGACGACGGTTTCAAGAAGGCGCCGATCGGCGCCGGCCCCTACAAGTTCGTCTCGTTCACCCCCGGGGTCGAGCTCGTGCTCGAGGCGTTCGACCAGTATTGGCGCAAGAAGCCGTCGGTCCAGCGCCTCGTCTTCAAGGTGATCCCCGACGAGAGCACGCGCCTCGCAGCACTTCGGCGGGGCGAGATCGACATCGCCTATTCGGTGCGCGGCGAGCTGGCCGAGCAGTTGCGCACGATACCCGGCCTCACGCTGAAGCCGGCGGTGGTGCAGGGCACGTTCTGCCTCTACTTCCCCGACCAATGGGACGAGAAGTCGCCGTGGCACGACGTGCGGGTGCGCCAGGCCGCCGGCCTCGCCATCGACTGCCAGGGCACCAACGAGGCGTTGACCCTGGGCTACTCGGAAGTCACCGGAAACGCCATCGTCCCCAAGGGGTACGATTTCTACTGGCAGCCGCCGGCGCCGCTCTACGACCCGGGCAAGGCCAAGCAGCTGCTCGCCGCCGCGGGGTTCCCCAAGGGCTTCGATGCCGGCACCTATTACTGCGATGCTTCGTACGCCAATATCGGCGAAGCCGTGGTCAACAACCTGCTTGCGGTCGGCATCCGCAGCACGTTGCGACCCGTCGAGCGCGCGGCCTTCATCAAGGAATACAGCGAAAAGAAATACAAGAACATCATCCAGGCTGGCCCCGGCGCCTTCGGCAATGCAGCGACGCGCATCGAGGCGCATCTGGTCAAGGGTGGCGTATTCTCCTACGGCAGCTACCCGGACATCGACGCGCTCTACCAGCAGCAGGCCGCCGAGCTCGATGGTGCGCGGCGCGAGGCCATCCTCTTCAAGATCCAGCAGCTGATGGTCGAGCGGACGATCTTTGCGCCGATCTGGCAGCTTGCCTTCATCAACGGTGTCGGCCCGCGCGTCGGAGAGTCGGGGTTCGGCCGGATCCCGCTGTTTCCCTACACCGCGCCGTACGAGGACATCACGCTCAAGGGCGGGTAACGGAGCCGGGCGAGCCATCGACCTCGAGGACGAACTCCATCTGTCGCGCCTGCCCCGCTCTCTGGTGCTGGCCGCGGCGTGCCTTCGGTCACCAGCTCATGCGCAGGCCGACATTGAGGGCATGGTTGTCGGTGCCGCCGCCGACCTCGCCGTCGTAGCGCAGGTAGACCTGCGTCGCCGCGGCGATGGTAGTGCTGGCCTGCAGGCCGACCACGGCGCTGTTGCGGACCGGCGTGGCGCCGAACACGGTGAAGGCGTTGCCCGGCGCGCCGGCGAAGGCGGCCGTGATCGGCCGGCCGGTGTCGGCGAACTCGTGCTGCCAGCCCAGCCGGACCGCGAGGTCGAGCTTCCTCTCGTTGCCGAGGCCGATCGAGCTGCCGAGATCGGCGCCGATGGTGGTGCGCTGCGAGTTGGTGGTCTGTTGCGCCACGTTGAGGTTGAGCGACTGGGCGCCCGACTCCGAGAACGCGTTCTGCGTCACGCTCGAGATCTGGAAGCGGCCAAACGGGGTGATGCTGGCCGCCGCCGGTGCGTAGACGTCGACCTTGTAGCCGCCCTCGATCTGGCCGAGGAACTGGTTGGCGCCGGTCGAGCCGGTGGCGGTGCGCTGCTGCAGGCCGGGGATCAGGAGCTGGCGCTGCAGCTGGTTGCTGGAATAGGCGTAGCCCGCCAGCGCATCGAGGTAGAAGCCTGATTGCGTGAACGAGCCGTAGGCGGCGACGCTCACCGAGTCCGACCAACCCTGGCCCATGAAGGAGTTCACCCACTGCGTCCCGTGGGTGTAGCCAGTGCCGATGCCGACGAGGAAGCGCGGGTCGAGGCGGTAGTCGATGCCGGCCGCCGCGCCGCCGAGATTGTAGGTGAGCGTGCTGGCATTGCCGTCGCCCAGCACCGAGCCCAGACCACCGAGCGCACTGGCCCACGCACTCAGCGGACCCACCGCATCGCAGGCCTCGATCTCGCAGGCCTGCGCCAGCGCCTGGCGCTGGCCGCTGCCGGTCACGCCTCGCGCGTTGGCCATCTGCTGCTCCAGCGCATTCATGAACAAGGCGTTGTTGTTGACGTTCATGGTGCCGAAGTCGGCATAGGGCTGGCCGCTCAGCGCATTGAGGGCCGCCGCGCCGGGCTGCGTGCCGAGACCGACCAGGGTGCTCAGCACGGTGGCGAAATCGCCGGTCGCCGTCGCGACCGAGCGATCGAGCGCGGTGCCGACGGCGTACTGGTTGGGAGTCTGCGCGCCCGCGGCGAAACCGGTCAGTTGCAGCGTGAGAAACACGTTGTTGGGATCGTAGCCGAGCGACGGGGCCAGGAAGGCGAAGCTGCTGGTGACGCCCGAGAAGGCGCCGGCGACCCCGCCCGCAGCGTTCAGGATCGTGTAGGTCGAGGACGGGCGATAGACGCCCGGCTGCGCCATCACGCTCACCGTGCCGCCGCTTAGCGTCGTCGTGCCGCTGACATTGGCACGCGAGGCGGTCGTTGTGCTGGCCTGCACCAGGTAGGTCGAGCCGGGCTGGAATGTGAGATTGCCGGCGACCGAGGTCGATGTGCCGGCCACGCCGGGTGCGCCGGGGGCGAACATGCCGCCGCCATTGATCCGGGTGTTGCCGACCGTGCCGGTGCCGAGCAGCGTGCCGCCATTGTTGACGCTGGTCAGGCCCGACGTCGCAATCGAACCGGTCACCTGCAAGATGCCGGAATTGACGTTCGTCGCCCCCGTATAGGTGTTCGCCGCCGACAGGACCAGCGTACCGGCGCCGCTCATGTCGAGCGTGCCGGGCGCGCTGCCGTTCGAGATCGCGCCGGCAAGGGTCTGCGTGGTGCCCGCCGGTGGCGTGAAGAACGGATCGCCCGAGACGGTGATCGGGTTGGCCAAGGTGAGATTGGTGTTGCCCAGGAACGACAGCGTGGTGCCGGCCGCCATCGCCAGCGTGCCCGTGCCGAGCGCGCCGTTGTTGCCGACGGTGATCGTGCCGCTGGCCAGGGTCGTGCCGCCGCCATAGCTGTTGGCGCCGGGCAGAACGAGCGTGCCGGGGCCGGCCTAGACGACGGAGCCCGTGCCGGAGATGACCCCCGGAAAGGTCACGGTATCGGCGCGGTTGAAGGCGAGCGTGCCGTTGTCGGTGACGTTGCCGATGATCGACCCCGTCGTGCCGCCATTGCCGATCACCAGGGTGCCGGCCGCGATGGTCGTGCCACCGGCATAGGTGTTGGCTGCGTTGAGGACCGTCGTGCCGCTGCCGGCCTGAACCACGGCGCCCGTGCCGGAGATGATCCCGGGAAAGCCCACGGTGTCGGAACTGTCGAAGACCAGCGTGCCGTTATTGGCGACGTCGCCGATGATCGACCCCGACGTGCCGCCATTGCCGAGCTGCAGGGTGCCGGCGGTGATGGTCGTGCCGCCGGAATAGGTGTTGCCACCGGTGAAAATGGTGGTGCCGCTGCCGGCCTGGATGACGGAGCCCGTGCCGGAGATCACGCCGGGAAAGGTCACCGGGTCGGAGCGGTTGAAGGTGAGCGTGCCGTTGTCGGTGACGTTGCCCATGATCGAACCGGTGGTTCCGCCATTGCCGATCTGCATCGTGCCGGCATTGATGGTCGTGCCGCCGGTATAGGTGGCGTCCGACGTGATGGTGAGCGTGCCGGTGCCGTACTTGATCAGCGGCCGGTTGCCGCCGAGCTGCGACGGGCCGGGCGTGGAATCGTTGTCGGCCAGGCCGAACTGCAGCACCGTGGCGGTCGGGAAATAGCTCGTGACGTCGTACAGGGTCCAGATGCCACGACCGTACAGGCTCACCGCCAGGACGTCTGCGCTGGTGTTGTAGACAAGCTGGTTGACGATCGTGTTCGGCAGGTCGCGTCCGAAGGCGCTCCAGCCGCTCAGGTTGCCGCTGCCGTCGCTCAGCGCCACGGCGATCGGGCTCAGCGCATTCAGGCCGGTGTTCGCCACATCGTTGATGCCGCCGACCAGCAGCGCATTGACGCCGTTGTTGGCGATGAATTCGACGGCGGTCGGCCGACCGATATTGAGGGTCGAGATGTTGGCTGTGAGCGAGGCGATCGTGGCCCCGCCGTTCGTCGAACCCCACAGATTGGTGCCGTCCGCGACGTAGAAGGCCGGAGAGCTGGGCCCGAACACCACCGAGGTCGGCGCGGCGCCGGTATAGCTGCCCAATGCCGTGAGCGAGCCGGGCGCGCTGGTGCTGCTGAAAAAGAGGCTTGTCGCCGGGGTGGCGCCGTTAACGCCGACCAGCAGCGCATTGACATTGTCGGAGGCGCCGTAGGACAGCGCCGTGACCGCGCCCGTGCTGGTGTTGCTGCCGACATTGGTCAGGACGTTGGCAACGCCGCTGATGATCTGCGCATCGGTCGTCACGTAGGCGAAGTTGGTGCCGATCGCGATCTTCGTGGGATCGACGCGGTTGAGCACGAACAGGCTGGAGAAAGGCAGGCTGGAGGTGGACATGCCGCCGGGCGGCGGGTCGGTGAAATCGCTGGGCAGGAAGTTCCATATCGGATTGGCCATGGTCGGGTTGGAAAGCAGTTCGCTCGAACCGAGGGTCTCTCCCTGGGCATTCACGATTGTCCTCGTCAGGCCTTGCAGGCTTTGCGACGAGGAATAAAGGATGCTCTGGCCGCTGGCGGCATACGTGCGGTCGTTGATGGCGGCCACCAGGCCGTCGCCTCCGCCGACCGGCGCGAAGGTCGTGCCGAGCGGCGCATTCTGGTAGCCGACGCCGGTGTCCTGTGCGGCGACCAGCAGGCGCTTGCTGACCGCATCGTAGGCCACGGTATAGGCCTCCCGCAGCGACAGGTTGCCGTTCAGGCTCGTCCAGGCTCCCGTGGTGGTCTGCGGATTGCTGAGCGCATAGATGCCGCCGTCGCTCGACAGCAGCAGCTGTCCCGCCGAGAAGGCGAAGGCCCGCGAATCGGCGTGGATCGTCGAATTGTTGATGGTGCCGGAATCGGTGATCTGCTGGATCGTCGTGGTGCCGCCCTGCAGGGTCAGGCGATAGGCGGCGATCGTGACGGCATTGGCCAGGCCATCGCCGGCGAGGTAGACGATGTTGGTGTTGGTGGGATCGACGGCAACGCTCAGGTTGGCGCCGGCCTGGCCGCCGGGATTGACCTGGGGGAAATTGAGCGCCGTCCACGTCGTGCCGTCCTGCGACAGCTGGACTCCGATCACCTTGCCCGATGTCGGGTTACCGGTGCTCTGATCGAACAGGGCGACGGCAACCGCGCCGTTGGGGGCGATGGCGAGCCGGGCGGCGGGCACGCCGCCGGCGCCGCCCGTCGTCAGCACCCGGGTCCAGGTCGCGCCTCCGTCGACGCTGCGGAAGACGCCGCTGTTCGCCGTCGTGTCGGCGGTGATGGCGACATAGTAGGGATTGCCCGCGGTGCCCTGGCCGACCAGGGATGTCGCCGCGCCGACCGGCGGGACATTCACGCCGCCGGTGTTCACCAGCTGGAAATTGCCGCCATTGACGCTCATGTAGAGGCCGTAGCCATTGGCGCCCGTCGCTTGCGCGGCGCCCTGCGGTTCATAGGTCGCGGCCAGGATGGTCGTGGTGCCACCGGAGCCGTAGCCCGCGACGCTGACCACGCTCTTGCCCTGCAGCGCCGTCTGCAGCGAGGCTGCCACCGGGGTCCAGTTGTTGCCGCCGTCGAGGCTTTCCAGGACGCCGGTGCGCGCGCCGCCGCGGTTGTTCACGTCGGTGCCGCCGACGCCGCCATTGTCGGTGATGCCGATGCCGGCAAACACCACGCTCGAGGCGGTCGAGTTATAGGCGAGACTGGCAATCGACAGCGAGGGCAGGGTGTCGGTCAGCGGCTTCCAGGTCGTGCCGCCGTTTTGCGTCGACCATATGCCGCCGTTGGTCGAGCCGATGATGATCGACTGGGCATTGGTCGGATTGGTCAGGATCGCCTGGACCGCGCCTGACACGGTGCCGTTGGGCGGGGCGTCGCGACTTTGCACGATGCCGGCGTCGCCGAACGTCGGCGCCGGCCCTTCCGACCCGAAAGCCCCGGCGAAGGTCTGCGCGGCGGCCGGCAGGCTCGAGACCGCGCCCGCCAGGATCCCGCCCGCCAGGATCCCACCCGCCAGGACCCGGAGCATCGCGACGGGCAACGCCTGCCGCCAGAACCAGAAGGCATGACGTGCAGCGTATGGCTTCATGGAACCCCCCGCGACATGGCCTCGACAGTATCTCGTCTTGCGCACGGACGCGGACCTGGGCAGCCGGATCGGCAACGACTCCCGGCGGTGCGCGGTTCCCCTGCAACCAAGGCCTGCGACCGTAAGTCATCGGACTCGCCAGGCGCGGGCATTGCCGATGACACCCGCGCGCCACGCCGCTTCACTTGCTGTGATGCGATCTTTGCTCGGAGAGGCATCTTCACTCGGGACCGCTTCAAAAAGAGGGTCCCGCCTGTGAGCGAAGCACCGTCATTGCCCTGGCGCGCGCCGGATGTCCGTCGGGAGCTTCCGCGTCGCCATCGTCCCGCGCCGGATTGAACCGCCCAGCGGCTTGGATGGCGCAGGGCCGGGGTGCATCATGGCATGCCGGTTCGGGCGCGGCGATGCAGGTGGGGGGAGAGACTCCGATGAACGGATCTTCGGTCAAACCCGGCGTCGACACGGCCGGCCGCCGCGCTTTCCTGGTGGGCGTCACCGCGGCGTGCGCCGCCACAGGGACCGCCACAGCGAAGCGCGCATTCGGCCAGACGGCCCCAGCCGTGCCGCCGCCACCCGAGGCCGGCAAGTCGTATCGCACCGCGGGCGAGCTCGTGGCCGACCTCGCCGCCCGCCGCGTCTCGGCGGTCGAGCTGCTCGACCAGGCCATCGCGCGCATCGAGCGGCTCGACAAATCCATCAACGCCGTCGTGGTGCGCGATTTCGACCGGGCACGCCGGGCGGCGATCGCGGCCGACCAGGCGCTGGCGCGCGGCGAGCGGAAGCCGTTGCTCGGCCTGCCGATGACCGTGAAGGAGGCGTTCAACGTCGCGGGCCTGCCCACGACCTGGGGCATCCCCGCCTTCAAGGACTGGCAACCGCCCGAGGATGCCGTCGTGGTCGAACGCCTGAAGGCGGCCGGCGCCGTGATCATCGGCAAGACCAACGTGCCGGTGGGACTCGCCGACTGGCAGAGCACGAATCCGATCTATGGCACCACCAGCAATCCCTACGATCTCGAGCGGACGCCCGGCGGTTCGTCGGGCGGCGCGGCCGCAGCACTTGCGGCCGGCTACGTAGCCCTCGAGGCCGGCTCGGACATCGGCGGCTCGCTGCGCACGCCGGCGCACTATTGCGGCGTGTTCGCCCACAAGCCGACCTACGGCATCGTGCCCATGCGCGGCCACACCGTCCCGAGACTGCCGGCGTTGCCGTCGGCCGGCGACGGCCTGGCGGTGGTCGGGCCGATGGCGCGCAGCGCGCACGACATCGCGCTCGCGCTCGACGTCATCGCCGGGCCGGACGAGCAGCGCGAGGGCGTCGGCTGGCGGCTGGTGCTGCCGCGCCCGCGCCATCGCGTGCTGGGCGACTTCCGCGTGCTGCTGATCGACACGCATCCGCTGGGCGCCACGGCCGAGGCGATCCGGACGGCGCTGGCGCATCTGGCCGATCGCCTCGGCAAGCAAGGTGTCGCGGTGGCGCGGCAAAGCCTGCTGCTGCCCGATCTCGCCGAGGCAACCCGCAACTACATGCGCCTGCTCGGCCCGGTGATGACCCAGGGCCGTCGGCCCGAGTACTACGACCGGATGCGCTCGATCGCGGCGACGATGGGCCCCGACGACCAGAGCCTTGATGGGATCTTCGTACGCAGCGCCAGTGTCGGCTGGCGCGAATGGGCCGAGGCGGCCGGCGTTCGCACCAGGCTGCAACGCCAGTGGGCGACGCTGTTCAAGCAATGGGACGTCGTGCTGTGCCCGCCGATGCCGACCGCGGCGTTCAAGCACGATCAGGCCGAGATGAGCGCCCGCCGCCTCGACGTCGACGGCCAGAGCCAGCCCTACACCAACAACGTCATCTGGGCCGGTCTCGCCACCGGCGCCGGACTGCCGGCGACCGTGGCGCCGATCGGGCGTACGGAGAGCGGGCTGCCGATCGGGGTGCAGATCATCGGGCCCTATCTCGAGGACTCCACGCCCATCCAGTTCGCGCAGCTGCTGGAGCAGGCGTTCGGCGGCTTCGTGCCGCCGGTGCTTTAGAGCCTGCAGGCGAGTCCGTCCGGCCGCCAGACGAAGGACTGCGAACCATCGTTGCTGGTGCTCGGTCAGCGACGCCGCTGGGCATCGCAGCGCCAACGGCTACTGGCGAAACAATTCAGTTGACCTGAACAGATAATCTTTACAGTTTACCTGTATATGTGGTATGGACCCCAACATGGGCGTCGCACCTGACATTCATCACGCCAGACGCGCTTCGGATTTGGCGCAAGGCCTTCGCGCCTTGCTGGGCAAGCTCAAGCGCCGCTTGCGCGAGCAGGCAGGTGTCGGAGACCTGACGCCCTCTCAAGTGTCCGTCCTGCTTCGCCTCGAGAAGGACGGCCCCGCGACGGCGTCGAGCCTCGCCCGGGCAGAGGGCATGCGCCCGCAGTCGATGGCCCCGGTCATCGCTGCGCTGGAGGGCGCGGGCCTGGTGAGCGGCGCGCCGGATCCGACGGACGGACGGCAGACCCTGCTCTCGCTCACGGATGCCTGTCGGAAGCTGGTCAGCAAAGGGCGCGCGGCGCGTCAGGACTGGCTCGCCCGAACGATCCAGGCGCGGCTTTCACCGCGGGAACAGGATGAACTCTCGGCCGCCCTCGAGCTGCTCAAGCGGTTGGTCGACGACTGACGGCGTTCCCGGGAGCTCGCTCCTGGCTGGACGTCGTGTTTCTTGAAAAGGACATTTCATGGCACTCACCACGCTCGATCCAAACACCGCCCTGATCGTCGTCGACCTGCAGAAGGGCCTCACGGGCCTGCCCGTCATTCACCCCCTGGGCGACATCCTGGGGCGAGCGCGCGCGCTGGCCGACGCCTTCCGCGAACGAGGACTGCCGGTCGTGCTCGTCAACGTCGCGGGCGGCGCGCCAGGCCGGACGGAACAGCCGCGCCCGGCACTCCCCCGTTCGGAAGGCTGGATCGACCTTGTTCCGGAGTTGAACCAACAAACGAGCGATATCGTCGTGACCAAGCGGACCTGGGGCGCGTTCGCGAGCACCGATCTCGAGGCGCAGCTGAAGGCACGGGACGTCACGCAGGTCGTGATCGCGGGCGTCGCGACGGGAACCGGCGTCGAGTCGACGGCGCGACAGGCCTACGAGCAGGGCTTCAACGTCACCCTCGCCCTCGACGCCATGACCGACCTGCGCCCCGAGGCACACGACTACAGCATCAGGAACGTCTTCCCACGGCTCGGCGAGACCGGCACGAGTCGGCAGATCATCGATCTCCTGCCGCCCCGGAGCGCCTGAGATGTCCTGGCCCCATCTCCTGTCGTACTTCTTCGGCGGCGCATTCCTCGCCAACGCCGTGCCGCATGCGGTCAGCGGCATGATGGGCCGGCCGTTTCAGAGCCCGTTCGCCAGGCCGCGGGGGCAAGGACTCTCCTCGGCGACAGTCAACGTGCTCTGGGGCTTCTTCAACATCGTCGCGGGCTATCTCCTTGTCGGCCGGGTCGGTGATTTCAATCCGAGGGATACCGGCCACGTCGTCGCACTGGGCGCCGGCGCGTTCCTGATCGCGCTGATGTCTGCGCGGCTGTTCGGCCACTTCCATGGAGGCAACCAGCCGGAGCAGTCATGAGGGCTCTCTTTGCGGGCGTCTTCCGGTCCCTGCGAGGCTTCAACTATCGGGTCTGGATCGCCGGCGCCTTCGTCTCCAACGTCGGCACCTGGGTGCAGCGGACAGCCCAGGACTGGCTGGTGCTCACGCAGCTCACCGATCACGACGCGTCGGCCGTAGGCCTGGTCATGGCGCTGCAGTTCGGGCCGCAGCTTCTCCTGCTGCCCTTCACGGGCTTTGCCGCCGACCATTTCAACCAGCGCAGGCTCCTGGTCGCCACGCAGGCGTCGATGAGCGTGCTCGCCCTGGCGTTGGGCGTGCTGACCGTCACCGGCCTCGTCGAGCTTTGGCACGTCTACGTCTTTGCCTTCCTGTTCGGCAGTGCGGCGGCGTTCGATGCCCCCGTGCGACAGACCTTTGTCGCCGAACTGGTCGGGGACAAGGACCTCCACAATGCCGTGGCGCTCAACGCAACCTCCTTCAACGCCGCGCGGATGATCGGCCCGGCCGTCGCGGGTCTGGTGATCGCCGCCATCGGCACCGGCTGGGCCTTCCTGATCAACGGCGCCTCCTTCGTTGCCGTGCTGACGTCCCTGGCATTCCTGCGCAGCGCGGAGCTTCGTCCGAATGCGCGGGCTCACCGGGCCAAGGGAAGCTTCACCGAAGGATTCCGCTATGTGTGGAGGCGACAGGATCTCAAGGCGATCCTGGTCATGCTGTTCCTGATCGGGACCTTCGGCATGAATTTCCCCATCTTCATCTCGACGATGGCGGTCAGCGTCTTCCATGCCGATGCCCTCGGATATGGCCTGCTGTCGTCGATCATGGCGATCGGCACGGTGGCCGGCGCGCTGCTGGGCGCCCGCCGTGAAAGGCCGCGATTTGGCCTGTTGCTCGTCGGCGCCGGCGTCTTCGGGCTGGGCTGCACGCTGGCCGCCCTCGCGCCGGGCTACTGGTTCTTTGCCGGCGCGCTGGTCATCATCGGCATGGCCGCGCTCACCTTCACCAACACCACGAACAGCTTGATGCAGCTCTCGACCGAACCCGCCATGCGCGGACGGGTGATGGCGCTGCGTGTCGGCATCGCGCTCGGGGGCACGCCGATCGGAGCCCCGATCGTCGGATGGGTCGCCAACAACTTCGGCCCGCGCTGGTCGCTTGGCGTCGGCGCGGCGTCGGGTTTCATCGCAGCCCTCGTCGCCATTTATGTCTTGGCGCGAGCGCGCCGGCGAACAAATGGTCAATGACACCGCAGACCTGGCCGCAGGGCGCAGAGCCGACGGACTGATAGAAGCAGCGGTCATCAATTATTCCACCAGCTTGGCGCGCTTCGTCGGTGGCGGGGATTTGGCCGCGACCTCATAAATGAGCCCCGGCGGCGATGTCCGCTTCCGGGTTGAAGCGGCCTTCGTTCTCGCGGCTCGGCATGTCGCAGAAGTGCCAGAACCGGAAGTGACGGGCACGTCGCGGTTCAGGCTCAACGGTTGGGCACCGGCTGGCGCGCATCGGCACAATCGGCTAGCAGCCTCCCACAAGGATCTCCCTGACCGGTTATGCCCGACGGCAACTCCCGGTCAGCGCTATCACGATCATTCGTTTTCGCGCTCGCCGCGAGCAAGTGTTGCCGCCTGCTGCAGAGCAATGCGATGGACGAGCGGGTCGGCATGACGATGCACCAGCTGCCATTCAGAGCCGTTATTGCGATAAACCTCGGTTACTCGGAGCGACCAGTTTTGGTTGGGCAAGCCGCCAACCTCGGCTTGCTGCCGCTCGATCATGACGAGAACGACGAGCCTAGTCGACGCATAGGTTTGCGCGACTTCCAGGCGGGTTTCACCGTTCTTGAAAAACCGAGCGAGCTCTGCCAACCGCTCAGGGCTAGCGTCGAATCCGTGACTGGCGGGGCCACCGAACGGCTGCATTAGCGTGAAGTCCGGCGCAATATTGGTGAGACCGAGCCAGCGATCCATGTCGCCGCGCATGAACGCCGCATTCTTCTCGGCGGCGCGCTCGACAAGTTGAGCAACCTCGTCGCCGACAGCCGCCATGCCGACCGAAAGCGGGCCCGACATCGGTACCGCAGCGACTGCCGTGATTGCCGCCCGCCGCAATAGCGTGCTTGGCGCGTCGTTGTTTTGCTCAGTCATGTGGCCTCTCCGGGTTGAGCGACTTTGATAAGTGCCAACCCATGGAGCTTTGTGATACGTGAAGCCAGTGATATGATTTCACGGACATGCTGAACCAAATTTCTCTATCGAGAGTCGATCTGAATCTGCTCGTCCTCTTCCATACCGTCCTGGGGGAAGGCCATGTGGCGCGCGCAGCCGGCCGGCTGAACCTTACGCCATCCGCCGTAAGCCACTCGCTCGGGCGGCTGCGGTATCTTTTCAATGACCCGCTGTTCTTGCGGACCCCGAAAGGCGTCGTGCCGACAGCGCGCGCACTGGAACTTGGCGAGCCCGTGGCGGACATCCTGGCGCGCGTGGGGCGTGTGGTGGCCTCAGCTGCCCCCTTCGACGCGGCAACGAGCAGTCGCCGCTTCGTGATCGGCGCCCCCGATGCGATCATGGCGTCGGTGATGATCCCGCTATCGGAGCGGCTCAGCAGGAAGGCACCCCGCGTCGACATCGGCCTAATCCATCTTATGCCCGGGCGGCACGCCGGCTCGGAGGAGCACCCTTGGCAGGAGAGCCTGCAGAAGCTGGAAAAGCGCGAGATTGACGTCGCCATGCTGCCCCTGCGCTCGGTGCCGGCCCGCTTCGAGGCGCGGAAACTCTACGATGAGGATTTCGTGGTCGCGATGCGCAAGGGCCACGCGTTTGCCCGCACACCGACGCTCTCCGCATTCTGCAGCGCTCAACACCTCCTCGTATCGCTCGACGGCGATCCACGCGGCTTCGTCGATGAGCTCTTGGCAAAGCGCGGCCTCCAGCGCCGCATTGTCCTAACCGTGCCGACGTTTATGATGGCCCTTCCCCACCTTTCAAGCTCCAATCTGATTGCAGCGTTGCCGCGCCGTCTCGTCGAGCGACACGCAGCCTGCTTCGCCCTGGCAGTCGTCGAACTTCCACTCAAGCGCAAGTCCGATCTGATCCAGGCCGTTGCGACCAAGGCGGCAATCATGGATGCCGGTATTGCGTGGCTGATGGAGCTAATCGTCGAATGGGTCCGGCCGCGACGGAACTCCCAATATTCGACCTGAGGAAGAGAACACTTCGCCTTTACCTCACGCGCATTCAGTTCTGCTCCGGGTCAAAGGCGGCCGTCGCCCGATGGCCGCAAGATGTCCGGTTAGCGTGCAAATCCGGACAAGCCGTTTCAGTGTTGATGGCGTTGGGGTGAACATCCCAGGTGACGCCCTCCGGCGAAGGCGGAGCTGCGTCGCGCGCCCCGGATGCCGACCTTGCCGTAGGCGTCGCAAGCAACACTCTCGAGCGCAGTACTACGTATCTCCGCACCCGTCCTCCTTGTAGCGCTCAATGAGTCGAAACACCCACATGTACAATACCTGTGCATGTGCATCGCCAGCCCGCGACGCCTCTTCCAAGTGTTCAATGACGGCCGCTGGCGGCATCCTCACTGTGGCGCAGAATTCACTGTACTGGGATCGAGCGATCTCTTTCTCGAAGAGGCGCAGCTGATGGATCAGCTGCTGGTCGAGAACGATCTCGCCTCGAGGGGCGCCAGGAGGCTCAGCACCGAGCGCCGTGTGCGCGCCAATGGAGACCAGCAGCTGTGCCACGATCCCTCCTGCAATGAGGAGGAACCACTTCATGAGACGTGAAAATGCGCTCGTTCCAACCGCCCTTCGGGGCGCGGCTCGTCTACCCATCATAGGTGCCCAATGAGGAAGCCGAGCAGCGACCTATCCGCAGAACGTAGTGGCCTTGGTGCAGGTTGCCGGCGGCTTATGCCGCCACTCTGCTCAGAAGCGCGTTCAGGTTTTCCGGCGTCTCCTCCCACACGTACCGGCGCTGCGGGCTTTGCTGCAGCGGCGTCAGGCTATGATACGGCTCATCGCCAAGGAACCGGACATCGAATGCCCACTTCGCGTCCGCGTATCAAAGCGACATTGCGGGCCAGCCGGTCAAGTTTGGCTATCAGGAGCGTAGCCTTGCCCTTGCGGGCCGTTTCCAACACCTTCGCCAGTTCCGGCCGTCGGAGCGCTTCCCGTCTCAACCTCGACAAATGACGCCACGATGCCCCGGCGCATGCAGGCGCGCGAAGGCCTCGACGGCGCTCCGCTGGGCTTCCAGTCCAAGGCCGCTTTCCCCTTGCCGATGATGTCGAAGACCTCAGCATCTAGGCGCTGGTGAAGGCCTGACAGCATTCTGCTGTCATCGCGGGCGAGCAAGGCCCCGCTCATGGTGTACGACCGACGCTCCTCGCGCTCCCGCGCCCTCCATGCCGGTACGAAAGTATTATTCCGCTCGCCGCCGACACTTGCCTCTTGACAGAACTGAGCAATGTTGTGGCGTATCCCTGTCGACACTCACGCGCAGAGGATCGACAGATGGCCACCCCTGGACAACCGACAAAGTACAAACCCGAATACGACGAACTCGCCCATAGCTATTGTCTGCTGGGCGCCACCAACGAGGTGCTGGCAGGCTTCTTCGATGTCGCCCCCCGCACCATCGACAATTGGATCGCCACCTACCCCGATTTCGCCGCCGACGACATTGTGGCGCTGCTCGATGCCGCTGGCGACAGCATGCGCCATGCCGGCGACTAATCGGGAGCGCATCCCTTGGGTGAGACAGCAAAACGAGCGGCGGAAAGGGCGGAAAGGGCGGAAACCTCCGATCCTTCGGAAATAGAGGCCTTTTCGACGATGGCGCGACGCGGCGGAAACCGGCGGAAACTGGCGGAAACCCCCTGGAGAGACTTTGCTCGAGAAATTGTCCGCAGTTTTACTGTCTCACCCAAGGGGTGCAGTCCAAGCCTCGATACCGCCATCGCTTGCGGAAATTGCGGAAATTCGTTTCCGCTGTTTCCGCCGGCCCGGTCACTGTGCTTCGATGCGGGCGATCTTCACATACTCCGCCCACTTGGCGCGCTCGTCGCGGTCCTGCGCCGCGCACTGCTCGAGGCTGAGCGGCTTGGCGTCGAGCGCGAACTCGTTGATCAGCCGGTCGTGGATCGTGGGCGAGGAGATGGCCTCGTTGATCAGGGCGTTCAGCTTCTCCTCGATCGGCCGGGGCGTCGCCTTGGGCACGGCGATCGCCAGGAAGCCGGTGCTGGTGAAGCCCGGGAAGGTCTCGCTGAGGGTCGGCAGCTTGGGATAGAGCGGGCTGCGCTCGGCCAGGGTGATGGCGAGCGGCCGCGCCTTGTCGGCCACCACCTGGCCGCGGCCGGCGGTAAGGTCGACGAACATGAACTGGATGGCGCCGGCATAGAGGTCGGTCCAGGCATTGCCGATCGCCTTGTAGGCCACGCCCTGCCAGGCCACGCCCGCCTTGGTGGCCAGCACCTCGGCCGGCACCTGCGAGCTTGCATTGAAGTAGCCGAAGTTGAGCTTGCCCGGGTTGGCCTTGGCGTAGGCCAGCAGGTCGGCCAGCGTCTTGTAGGGGCTGTCGGCCGGCACGACGAGGAAGGCGCCGCTCAAGCCGATGACGCCCACGACCGTAAAATCCTTCTCCGGGTCGTAGCCCGGGTTCTTGAACATGTGGATGTTGGCGGCGTTGGTCGAGGTGGTGGCCAGCATCAAGGTGTAGCCGTCGGCCGGCGCCGACTTCACCGCCAGCACGCCCACGATGCCGTTGGCGCCCGGCTTGTTCTCGACCACGAAGGGCTGGCCGGTCTTGTCCTCGATGTACTTGCCGACCAGGCGGGCGGTGATGTCGCCCGAGCCGCCCGGCGCGAACGGCACGATGATGCGGATCGGCTTGGTCGGCCAGGCGTCGGTCTGGGCGTTTGCGGGAAGTGCTGCGAGGAGGGGCAGGGCGAGAACGGCGCGGCGAGAAAGCGATATGCGAAATGATTTCATGGCGCCGCAGTCTAAGGCAAAGCCCGCGCATGGACAGCGCGCCGCCTGCAGTCCTACCCTGCAGTCATGGCAACATCAGGTCGTCCGCCGCTCAGCGGAATCCGCGTCGTCGATTTCTCCCGCGTGATCGCGGGGCCGATGTGCACCCAGATCCTGTCGGACATGGGCGCCGAGGTGATCAAGATCGAGAATCCCGACGGCGGCGACGACACGCGCAAGGGCGCGGGGCCGCGCAAGGGCGGCGAGAGCCACTTCTTCATGACCTACAACAGGGGCAAGAAGAGCGTCGCGCTCGACTTCACCAAGCCCGAGGGCCAGGCGGTGGTGATGAAGCTCCTGGAGACGGCCGACGTGCTGGTGCAGAATTTCCGGCCGGGCGTTCCGCGCAAGTACGGCTTCGACTACGAGAGCCTGCACGAGAAATTTCCGCGGCTGATCTATCTGTCGATCTCGGCCTACGGCCAGACCGGGCCGCTGTCGGACCGGCCGGGCTACGATCCCGTGCTGCAGGCCGAGTCGGGTATGATGAGCGTCAACGGCGAGGCCAACGGCGAGGGCCTGCGGCACGCCATCGCCATCGTCGACACCATGACGGCGATCCATTCGGTGGCGGCGATCAACGCCGCGCTGTTTGCGCGGACCAGCACGGGCAAGGGGCAGCACATCGACCTCGCGCTCTACGACACTGCTCTCGCTGCGCTGGGCAACATGGGCTCCTACTACCTGATCGGCGGCGAGCAGCCGCGGCGTGCCGGCAACGGCCATTTCGCCTCGGCGCCCAACAGCTCGTTCGACACCAGCAACGGCAAGATCTACATGGCGGTGGCCAACCAGAAGCTGTTCACCGACACCTGCAAGGCGCTCGGCCATCCCGAATGGGCGACCGATCCGCGCTTTGCGGCACTCGCCGATCGCGTCGCCAACAAGCCCGAGCTGACGCGGCTGATGGAAGACGTGCTCAAGACCGACACCAAGGAGAACTGGGCGCACAAGCTGCGCCACCTGCCGGCCGGCCCGATCCGCACCATGAAGGAGGCGCTCGACGAGCCCGAGGTCAAGCGCCGCGGCATGCTGAAGACCTACAGCCACAGCACGGCGGGCGAGGTGCCGCTCATCGGCTCGAACTACCACTTCTCCGACACGCCGGTCGACGACACGCGCCCACCGCCGGCGCTGGGCGAGCACACCGATCGCGTGCTGGGCGAGCTGGCGGGTCTCGGCGCGGCCGAGATCGCGGCGCTGCGCGAGAAGAAGGTGGTCGGCTAGTCTTTGCTGGGAGCGCGCCACTCCAGTGGCGCATCTTCGTCTCTCGACAGCGAGATGAGCGCCACTGGAGTGGCGCGCTCCCAGCTATGAGAGCCACTTTCTCAGAATCGCGTTCGTCTCCTCGGGCTTCTCCATCGTGATGAGATGCCCGCACTGCTCGATGACGATCAGCTCGCTGCCCCCGATGGCGGCCGCCATCTCCTCGGAGAGAAAGAGCGGCGTTGCCGCATCGTCGCGGCCGCACACCACGATGGTGGGGCATTTGATTCGCGGCAGGTCGGGCCGCCGGTCGGCGCGGATCGCCGCCAGCTCTTCCTGGCGCTTATAAATCTCCACGCCGATCTCGCCGCACATCGCCATCACCGCGTCGACCAGCTTCTTGTCGGGCAGCCGGTAGGCCGGGATGAAGCGGCTCATCTGCATGCCCAGCACCAGCTCGAAATGCCCTTCACTGGCGAGCCGGATGCGGGCGCGGCGGATGGCGCGCTCGGCTTCGTTCTGGCTGCGCATACCCGTATCGAGCAGCGCCAGCTTCGTCACACGTTCTGCAGCGAACTGCATGATCTCGACCGCCAGCATGCCGCCCAGCGACAGGCCGGCGAGGGCGAATTTGCCGGCCGGCATCTGGTCGACGACCCAGCGCGCCGCACTTTCCCAACCGTCCCAGATCGCAAGCGGCGCACGGCGCCAGTCGGGCACCACGACATCGGCGTCGCCCGAAAGCGCCGCGACCTGCTCGGCATACAGTCGCGGTGAACAAATCATGCCGGGCACCAGAAGCAGCGCTGTCTTGTTCATTGGTTCCTCCCGTCGCGAGCGTAGCCTAGGCGCTGCGGCTGGGATACCAATGGCGGGCCATGGCCGTCTTGCCCGTCATCGCTTCCGGTCGCGACATCCGGCTCGACCTGTTCCGCGGGCTGGCGCTGTGGTTCATCTTCATCGATCACATCCCGACCAACATCGTGAGCTGGCTGACCGTGCGCAATTACGGCTTCAGCGACGCCACGGAAATCTTCGTCTTCATCTCGGGCTACACCGCGGTGATCGCCTATGCCCGCATAATGCAGCGCGAGGGCTGGGTGCGTGCCGCCGCCCGCATCTATCGCCGCGTCTGGCAGCTCTACGTCGCGCACATCCTGTTGTTCGTGGCCTTCTCGGCCCAGGTCGCCTGGGTGTCGATCGCCCGCGACACGCCGGCGCTGATCGAGGAGATGGAGCTTTTAGGCCTCGGCCAAAATCCCTACCAGGCCATCCTCGAGGCGGCGCTGCTGAAGTTCCGCCCGGTCAATCTCGACGTGCTGCCGCTCTATATCGTCCTGCTGGCGTTCTTCCCCTTCGTGCTGCCGGCCGTCGTGCGCTGGCCGTTGGCCGTGATCGCCGTCTCGCTGGCCGTGTATGCGGCGACATGCCACTACGACTGGAATCTGCCGGCCTACCCGGAAAACAAGGTCTGGTACTTCAATCCCATGGCCTGGCAGGTCGTATTTTACGTCGGCGCGGCCTGCGCCATGCTGGGGCGCCAACTCGCCTGGCTCGACCGATTCCGCTGGCCGCTTTCCACGCTGGCCGTGCTTTACCTGCTGTTCTCGGCCTTTATCGCCTTGTCCTGGCACTACAATCCGCTGGAACGGCTGATCCCGGCCTGGGTCGCCCGGCAGATCTATCCCATCGACAAGACCAACATCGACATCCTGCGGTTTTTGCACTTCCTGGCCATCGCCTGGCTGGTCCGGCTGGCCGTCCCGGCCGACGCAGCTTTCCTCAGGTGGCGGATCTTCGAGCCACTTCGCAGGTGCGGGGAACATTCATTGCAGATATTCTGTCTTGGGATTTTTCTGGCGCTCAGTGCGCAGGTGGTTGTCGCGCAAAATGAAGATTCAATCGTGTCGCAGATCGGCATGAGCATCGCCGGTCTTCTGATCATGTCCGCGGCGGCCTATGGCGCGGCCTGGTACAAACGGGGACCCGCCATCGAGGACGCGGCGTGAATCGGCTTGTCGCCTTGATGGGGGCAGTCATGGCACTGACGCTGGGGTCCGGCGGAGCGTCCGCCGAGCTCAAGGGGTGTCGCGCCAGCCGCGCGCTGCTTGACCTTGGAAATCCGCTCGAGATCGCCCGTACCGCCGTGGCCGACGAGCGGCAGCTCCGCATCGTCGCCATGGGCTCGTCGTCGACCCAGGGCTTCGGCACCACCAACCCGCAGTTCGCCTATCCGTTCCAGCTGAAGATGAGGCTCGAAGCGGCGATGCCGGGCGTTGCCATCCATGTCTTCAACAAAGGCATCGGCGGCCAGGATGCCGACGAGATGACGGCTCGCATGAAAACCGACGTGCAGCCCGAGCGCGCGCATCTCGTGATCTGGCAGGTCGGCACCAATTCCGCGATCCGGCGCGTTCCGACGGAACAGTTTGCAGCCCGCCTGCGCGCCGGCATCGATATCGGCAAGTCGCTGGGCGCCAACTTCGTGCTGATGAACCTGCAATATGTTCCCGCCGTCGTGGCGCTGCCCGACGAAGAGGAATATGCCCGCGTCATGGGCGAGGTGGCCAAGGAGAAGGGCGCCGGTCTGTTCAACCGTTTCGACATCATGCGCGCCTGGTACAAGGACGGCATGCCGTACTCGCAGTTCGTCACCAGCGACGGCCTGCATCTCAACGATTTCGGCCAAAAGTGCATCGGCAAGCTTCTGTCGGAAGCCATCATCGACACGATCGCCCCGAAGCAATTGACCGGCGCACCGCATACGCCACACTGACATGAAGCGTCGTTTCGTCGACCTTTCGATCTATCTCGAGAACGACGTCATCTCCGATCCCGCGCCGTTCGGGCCGAAGATCCAGTATCACAAGCACGAGAATACGGCCGGCCAGATCGC
>Ga0193726_1000278_pt1 | contig 63863 bp, 63 predicted proteins | sample H2c1metaG_FD_144928 | JGI IMG/M metagenome (GOLD analysis project Ga0193726, IMG submission 144928) | Soil microbial communities from a riparian zone of the East river system, Colorado, United States - H2c1 | ecosystem: Environmental > Terrestrial > Soil > Riparian zone | place: USA: East River... | reverse complement strand
GCGGCTTCCACGATTTTGCTGGCGACGCCGGAGCGGCGGGTCTCGTCGCGCACCGCGAGCCGCTCGATCTTGGCGAAATCCGCGAAGTAGCGGATGCGCAGGCAGCCGGCGGGCTCGTTGCCGAGATAGCCGATCAGGTGCGTCGCGGAGAAATCGTTGCCGTCGAACTCCTCGTTATAGGGACAGCGCTGCTCGCCCATATAGACCGCGCCGCGGATCGCGATCGCACGCGTCAGATCCTCCATGGTGCGGGCGACCTCGACCCTGACCTTGCGGCGGTTGCGCGGCAAATTGCGCCCGGAGGTCTCGGTCTTGCGGGTGAACATGTGCAGATTGGGCGCGACCATGTCGTCATACTGCGCGCCGCGTTCGAAGCCGAGCGTCTCCAGGATGCGGAAACCGTCCTCGGTGACGGCGCGGGCATACAGATCGGCGTCGCGGTACAGCGGGGTTGAGAATTTCTGGAACACCAGCGGGATCGCCGCGGCATTGACGCCGCGGGCATGAATGCACCACACGTAAATGCCGGCGGGCTGCTCGCTCTGCCGCGTGATCAGCGACAGGTCCGGATTGCGGGTGTCGAGCGAGCCATCGATCAGCCGCTTCATGCCCTCGTCGTTCAGCGTCAGCACCGCCAGAAAACCTTCGCCTTTCGGCGCGTCGAGATCGAAGCGGTCGGCGCGCGAAATCGCCCAGAACGCATCCGGGTTGTGCGCGACCACGCGGCGGACGATGTCGTTGGAGGTCAGGCCCGAAATGTCCTTGCGCGCGCGGTCCATCAGCGCGCCGATTTGCGCGCCCGCAGGCGTGAAGATCACTATCCGCCGCGCCAGCCGCGACAGGTCGAGCTGTTCCATCGGATGCGCCGCCGTGCGCGGCGGGGAGGCCGCGGCCTTGGCGGCGCGGGAGACTTGAATTTCATGTGAAGTCATTGGAAACTCTGGGTTGTGAGCAACGCTACTTTCTGCGAAGCTAGGATTGCAGGGGGTATTGGTATGCACGTTTCTAAGAACATGGCCGTTCTGGCTGGGGAACACTCACCCGACAGCCCGAAGGCCGCGTCGCCGGACTGGGAATCGGTCCGGGTGTTCCTGGAAGTCGTGCGCCGCGGCAGCTTTCGCGCCGCATCCGACCGCCTCGGCATGTCGGTTAACTTTATCCGCGGCCGCGTCGCCAAGCTGGAAGATCACTATAAGGTTCCGCTGCTGACCCGGCATGTCGACGGGGTCAGGCTCACCGCCGAAGGCCAGCATATTCTCGCCGCCGCCAAGCACATGGAGGAGGCCGCGTTCGGCCTCAGCCGCGCCTCCAGCCAGACCATGCCGGCGATCGCCGGCGAGGTGAAGCTTGCGGTCACCGAGGGGCTCGGCACCTTCTGGGTGGCGCCGCGGCTGATCGAGTTCCAGCGCACCTATCCGGGCCTTTTGGTCGACCTCAAATGCGAGATGCGCTCGGCCGACGTGCTGCGGCTGGAAGCCGACGCCTCGATCCAGCTGGAGCGGCCGCAATCGGCGGATCTGAAGGTGATGAAGCTCGGCCGGCTGCATTCGATGCCGTTCGTCAGCCCGGAATATGTCGAGGTCTACGGCATGCCCAAGGGGGCGGACGACATCCGCAAGAACCATCGCATCGTGCTGCAGGTGGCGGACCAGACCAAGACCAAGGAGCTCTACGACCGGCACAGCCAGGGCCAGGACCAGATCGGCTTTGTCGCGATGCGGACCAATGTCAGTAGCGCGCATGTCTGGGCGGTGGCCAAGGGGGCCGGCATCGGCTGGCTGCCGACCTATGTGCCGGCGATCGGCGGCGGCATGATCCCGCTCGACATCGGCATCCAGTTTCAGTTCGACATCTGGCTCACCTATCACCAGGACGCCAAGCGCATCCCGCGCGTCAAGCGCATGATCGAATGGACGATCGATGCCTTCGACAGCCGCAGCTATCCCTGGTTCCGCGACGACTTCGTGCATCCGAAGGATCTGCCCAAGGAGTATCGCGGCCAGCCTTTGGTCAACATGTTCGCCGGCTTCACCCACATGCCGCATGTTTCACCGCTGGCCAAGGCAATCTAACAAGGCGATCTAACAAGGCAATCTAACAAGGCGATCCGACAAGGCGATCCGACATTTTTCAATTGCGTGCGCGTGCCCGGCCGATTCATTGCCGATTTCATTTTCGGATTTTGGAGTTGCAAATTGAGCACCACGGACGCGGACGGACTCGACGGTGGACTGGAGCGCGCGCTGCGGCTCTCGGCTGACTTGTCGCAGGACGATCTCGGCAAGCTGTTGAGCGTTGCGTTCGCGCAGATTCAGGATCACGGCGACAGCGACGGCAATGGCGGCATCGGCGCCGGCCGCCTGATGCAGGTGTCGGCGCAGCTGAGCCCGCAGGCGTCGTCCGCGCAACGCAGCCTCGCCGCGCTCGCCTCCTCCGCCATTCCCGACCTGCTCGCCACCGCGCTCAGCCTTCGGCTGCTGAAGGCCTTCAACCAGATCGAGGACCCCGCCGTGCGCGAGGGATTTGTGCGGCTGATCGAGCGGACGGCGCGCGGGGGGTAGGCTCCGTCATGCGCGGGTTTGACCCGCGCATCCATCCACCTTCGCAAGAGAGCTTTTTCAAAATGATGGATTGCCGGGTCAAGCCCGGCAATGACGCATGGCGATGTTTCCGTTTCCCGGGCGCGATGCAGCGCGCCGCGCTTCGCGGCGTGATGCTTCGCAGAACCGGGACCCCGCTTTCTTCGCGTCATGCGCGGGCTTGACCCGCGCATCCATCCATCTTCGCAAAAGGGCTTTTTCAAAATGATGGATTGCCGGGTCAAGCCCGGCAATGACGACTTCTTTCGTCGTCCCGGCGAACGCCGGGACCCATAACCGCCGGCGTCTGTGATCGCGCACGCGCGTTGCAACGCCTTCACTCAAACTGAAACGGCACGGCGTATCGATCTCCGCTTTCGCGGGACGACGACGCGCCGCTTTTGCATGTCTAACCCAAGGAGAACCACCATGAACTTCGACATCAACGACACCACACGTGAACACAAAGCAGTCCTTCCTTCCGACGACGCGCAGGCAGCCTATGAAGCCATGATGCGCACCTTCGAGGAGTTCAAGTCGGAAAACGACGAGCGGTTGAAGGCCGTCGAAGGGCGCCGCGGCGATGCGGTTGCCGACGAGAAGCTGGCGCGCATCGATGCCGCGCTTAACGCGCAGCAGCAGCAGCTCGACCAAATATCGCTGAAGGGCGCACGGCCCGCGCTTGGCGCGGAAAACGCCGTGCGCCCCCACGGCGATCGCGAACACAAATCCGCCTTCGACGAATACTTCCGCAACGGCGAAAGCGCCGGCCTGCGGCAGCTCGAACAGAAGGCGATGTCGATCGGCTCGAACCCGGACGGCGGCTACCTCGTTCCGCTCGAACTCGAGACCGAGATCAGCCAGCGCCTCGCCAACATCTCGCCGATCCGCGGCCTCGCCTCGGTGCGCGTCATCTCATCGTCGATTTACAGGAAGCCGTTCATGACCTCCGGGCCCGCAACCGGCTGGGTCGGCGAAACCGACGCGCGCACGCAGACCGCCTCGCCGACACTCGACGCATTGTCGTTTCCGGCGATGGAGCTCTACGCCATGCCGGCGGCGACCGCGAACTTGCTGGAGGATTCCGCCATCGACCTCGGCCAGTGGCTGGCCGGCGAGATCGACCAGGTGTTTGCCGAACAGGAAGGCGTCGCCTTCGTCTCCGGCGACGGCACCAACAAGCCCAAGGGTTTTCTTAGCTATGCCACGGTGGCCAATGCGTCCTGGGCGTGGGGCAGCATCGGCTACATTGCCTCCGGTGCGGCCGGCGCATTTCCGGCGTCCAATCCGTCGGACGTGCTGGTCGACCTGATCTATGCTGTGCGCGCCGGCTATCGCCAGAACGCGGCCTTCGTGATGAACCGCAAGACCCAGAGCGCGGTTCGCAAGTTCAAGGACTCCACCGGCAACTATCTCTGGCAGCCTCCGGCCGTGGCCGGCGGCAAGTCGAGCCTGATCGGCTTTCCGCTGGTAGATACCGAGGACATGCCGGACATCGCCGCCAACTCGCTCGCGATCGCGTTCGGCGATTTCAGGCGGGGTTACCTGATCGTGGACCGCCAGGGCGTGGGGGTGCTGCGCGACCCGTATTCGGCGAAGCCCTATGTGCTGTTCTATACGACGAAGCGCGTTGGCGGCGGCGTGCAGGATTTTGATGCCATCAAGGTGTTGAAGTTTGCTGTAAGCTGAGGCGCCTCTGCGGCGAGCTTTGAGGCGCAAGGTGCATTTGCCAACCCCTCAGGGCAACCGCTCTGGCTCGCTTTCAACAATGAGAGAGGCCGCCGACAAAGGCGGCCTCGATACCCATAACGATGGCTGGATTCTTTGAAGGCATCGCGCTGCGGTACGTTCGTGCCATGGGCAGACGTTATAGTATTCATCCTCGACCTACTAAAGTGAGGCCTTGAAATTGCCCGACGAGCGCGGTTCACTGGCAGTACGATGACACAGGCAGGTAACATTACAGTGTACGTAGGAACCGGCAGTCGGCTCGGCCGGCTTCCGTTCGTCCTGTTGCTGACAGTCGGCCTGCTGCTATCGCTGCTTCACTGTACCGGGTGTGGTCTCGCCTTCGCCAAGAACGGTGCGGCAACAGTGATAACGAATATCGATTCTGGTGCTGCTCCGGACACGCCCGAACAACAATTGCCTTGTCACAGCGGCCATTGTCTCTCCCACGTCACCGCCCAAGCCGCGGCGGTTGTGACATTGCCGGCCGACCTCGGTCTCCGCAAGCTGGCGTTTGGGGAGGAGCAGTCCCCCGCCGTGCTTGCTGGTCTCCCCCTGTTTAAGCCACCCCGCGCCTGACCTCGCACGTGGGCCTTTCTAGGCCCGTTCGCTCGAGCCGCTGTTGTCTCTGACGACGCTGCGGCGTGCACGCATTCAAAAATGGTTTGGCGAAGTTACGGGCGGTGAATGCCCGTTTCGGGACAATTGCAATGATCAGAATCTGGTTGCTGACGGCCGGGCTGGTGCTCGGCGCGGCGCTTCCCGTTGCAGCTCGCGACGAAAAGCCCACTACGGCCGCGAATCACGACGAAGCTTCGATAAAACTGACCGACCGCCAGGTTGAGGCCGGCAAATTCGCAGTCGTGGACGTTGGCGGTGGTGTGTTGACCAAGCGCATTAGCGTGCCCGGCTCGATAACACCGAGCGGCGATCACATCGCGCGCGTCGCGGTGCGATTGCTGGGTACGGTCGCTGAGTTGCGCAAACGTCTCGGCGACCCGGTACAGGCCGGCGAAGTCGTTGCGGTGATCGAAAGCCGCGAGGTCGCCGACGCGAAAAGCGAATATCTGGGCGCACGCCTGGTATTCGACCTGCAGCAGACGTTGTTCGCCCGCTCCACGAAACTCTTTGAGGGAAAGGTGCTCAGCGAAAACGATTTTTTGCGCGCACGCACCACGTTCGAGGATGCCCGCGTCAAAATCGAGACCGCCCGTCAAAAGCTTTTCGCCCTCAGCCTGACCTCCGAGCAAATTGAAGCCCTGCCTCAACAACCCGTCGAGACGTTACGGCGGCAGGAGTTGCGCGCGCCGATTACCGGACGGGTCGCCGAGCGGCGTGTCGAACTCGGCTCGCTGGTTGGCCGCGAAGGTCAGGAGAGCGAACTGTTCGTCATTGTCGATCTCAGCGTGGTCTGGGCCGATCTGGCGGTGCCAACTTCGGACCTCGCGACCATTCATGAAGGCCAGCAGATCACCGTCACAGGTGGTGGCGAGAGTTCGTCCGCGACCATCATGTTTATCAGTCCTTTGCTCGACAAGGACACGCGGGCCGCTCGTGTGGTGGCCTCCATCGATAACGCGGCGCGCACGTGGCGGCCGGGTTCTTTCGTTACAGCGGAAATTCCAACTGACGAGGCACCCGCCGCAATCGCCGTGCCCAAAACCGCGCTGCAATCGATCAAGGGCGAGAACGTTGCGTTCGTTCGCACGGCGGATGGTTTTGAAGCCCGCAAGGTCGGCGTCGGCCGGCAGGATGCACGGCTTGTCGAAGTGACAAGCGGGCTCGCTGCGGGCGAGCGCGTTGCGACCACCAACACGTTCATTCTCAAGGCTGACCTTGGCAAGGCCGAAGCGCATGAAGATTAGAGCGCAATCATGATCAGTCGTATTCTTGGGCTCGCCATTCAACACCGCTGGGTCGTGGTGGTGGCCACCCTGTGTCTCGTTGCGCTTGGCCTCTGGTCGCTCACTCGTTTGCCGATCGACGCGGTGCCCGACATCACCAACAAGCAAGTGCAGGTCAATACGAACGCGTTCGCGCTGTCGCCGGCCGAAATCGAAAAGCAGGTGACACTGCGGATCGAAACCGCGTTAAGCGGGATCCCGGGAATTGAAAACACACGGTCGATTTCGCGCAATGGTTTTTCTCAGGTTACGGCAGTTTTCACCGAAAAGACCGATATTTATTTCGCGCGCCAGCAAGTCAACGAGCGGTTACTGGAGTTACGCCCGAATCTGCCACCGGGCGTCGAGCCGAAAATGGGACCGATCTCAACCGGCCTCGGTGAGATTTATATGTGGACGGTCGGCTTTGCGCCTTCCAGGCCGGATGCTCCTGTATATGTCACGCCCGAAGGCGAGCGGCTCAGCACTGAAGTCGAGCGCGGCGCGTATCTGCGCACCGTGCAGGACTGGATTATTCGCCCGCAGATCAAAAGCGTGACCGGCGTTGCCGGCGTCGATTCGATCGGCGGCTATGTCAAGAAATACCAAGTCCAGCCGGACCCCGCGAAGCTGATCGCACTCGGTCTTTCATTCCCCGACGTGATCAAGGCGATTGAGGCCAACAACGTTAGCCGCGGCGCCAGTGTGATTGAGCGCAACGGCGAAGGCATTGCCGTACGTACAGGCGGCCGGCTTGAAACGCTCAGCGACATCGGTGAGGTTGTCATCAGTACGCGCGGCGGGGTGCCTGTGCGCGTTCGTGATGTGGCCAACCTGGCGGTCGGAGGTGAAATCCGAACCGGCAGCGCCAGCGCGAACGGGCGCGAGGTTGTGGTCGGCACCGCCTTGATGTTGATCGGCAGCAATAGCCGCACCGTTTCGACCGCGGTCGATGCAAGGCTTGACCAAGTTCGCCGTACCCTGCCGCCCGGCATAGAGATCAGAACGGTGCTCAATCGCACCCAACTCGTCAACTCCACCATCGAAACCGTCGTCACGAATCTCGGCGAGGGCGCGGTTCTCGTGATCCTGGTGCTGTTCGTCATGCTCGGAAATTTTCGCGCGGCGTTCATCACCGCGCTGGTGATCCCGGTCGCGATGCTGATGACCGCGGCAGGAATGCTGCAAGGCCGACTTAGTGCGAACCTGATGAGCCTCGGTGCGCTTGATTTTGGGCTTATCGTCGATGGCGCGGTGATCATTACTGAAAATACCTTGCGGCATCTGGCTGAAAAGCAGGCGGTGGCCGGCCGGTCGCTTTCGGTTTCGGAGAGATTGCAAACAGTCCAAGCCGCGGCCGAGGAGATGATCGGCCCAAGCGTTTACGGGCAGGCCATCATTATCCTGGTCTATGTTCCGCTGCTGACCTTCAGCGGCGTGGAGGGCAAGATGTTCGAGCCGATGGCGCTGACCGTCATTCTCGCACTGCTCGCCGCGTTCGTGCTTTCGCTGACGTTTGTGCCGGCCCTGATTACAATTTTTGTGACAGGCCGGGTTAGCGAATCGGACAATGCAGCCGTGCGATATTTGAAAGTCGCTTACGCGCCGTTGCTCGGGCGAACGATCAAGCATCCGCTTCCGGCGACCGTTGGCGCGGTCGTACTGTTCGCAGTGGCGCTCTTGTTGTTCTTGCGGCTTGGCCAGGAATTCATCCCGACGCTCGACGAAAAGAACGTCGCCATGCATGCAATACGCATTCCGAGCACCAGTCTGGCGCAGGCCCAGGCGATGCAGTTGGAGCTCGAGAACAAGATCAGTGCGTTGCCGCAGGTTGCGTTCGTGTTCTCAAAGACCGGCACCGCCGAAATCGCTTCCGATCCGATGCCGCCCAATGCGTCGGACACCTTCATTATTCTCAAGCCGCAAGCTCAATGGCCCGATCCGGGTCTTGCGAAAGATGCCCTGCTCGAACAGATCGAAGCGGCTGCGCGGGAGCTACCCGGCAACAACTACGAGTTAACACAGCCAATACAAATGCGTTTCAACGAACTGCTGGCCGGTGTTCGCGGCGATGTCGCGGTCAAGGTGTTCGGCGATGATTTCGAACCGCTGCTGCGCACCGCGAGCCAGATCGCGTCGATCATACGGGCTACCAAAGGTGCGGTGGACGTAAAGGTCGAACAGGCGCGCGGTCTGTCCGTTCTTGAGATCGACGTCGACAAGGCCGCTATTGCGCGGCGTGGCTTGAGCCTCGCGGCGGTGCAGGAGGTGATCGGCATTGCAATCGGCGGCCGGGATGCCGGCATCGTATTTGAGGGCGATCGGCATTTTGAAATCGTGGTGCGCTTGCCGGATACCGTCCGCAACGATCTTGACGCGCTGAAGAATTTGCCTGTCTCGTTGCCGCTTACGGGAACCGCGCCACAAAGCGTTCCGCTTGGCCAACTCGCTTCGTTCACGGTCAGCGAAGGCCCGAACCAGATCAGCCGGGAGAATGGAAGACGCCGGGTGGTGGTGACGGCCAACGTGCGCGACCGCGACATTGCCTCCGTGGTTAACGAAGCGCGTTCGAAGATCGATGCCCAGGTGAAATTGCCGCCCGGTTACTGGCTGACCTGGGGCGGCCAATTCGAAAATCTGACGGCGGCACGCCAACGGCTGTCCATCGTGGTGCCGGCATGTTTCGTGCTGATCTTCCTGCTTTTGATGAGCGCGCTCGGTTCGGCGCGCGATGCGCTTCTCGTGTTCAGCGCGGTGCCGCTCGCGTTGACAGGCGGCGTGCTGGCCCTCTGGCTCCGGGGTATGCCATTTTCTGTATCGGCCGCGGTCGGTTTCATCGCCTTGTCGGGAATCGCCGTTCTCAATGGCCTGGTGATGTTGACCTTCATCAAGCAGCTAATGGAGCAAGGACGCGACAAACTCGCCGCCATTTACGAAGGCGCACTGACCCGGTTACGGCCGGTCGCCATGACGGCGCTGGTGGCGTCGCTAGGCTTCGTGCCGATGGCGCTGGCAACCGGCACCGGAGCCGAAGTTCAAAGGCCGATCGCGACTGTGGTGATCGGCGGGTTGATTAGCGCGACTCTGCTGACGCTGTTCGTGCTGCCGGCACTCTACGCCTGGTTCGGACGTAACCGGCAAGACGCGGAAGTGCTGGATGAACCGATGAGGAGGGCCGCGGAATGATCGCAGAGTATCGCACCATTTCGGCAGGAATACTGCTGGCCTTGATCTGCCACATATCGCCTGCTGTTGCCCGCAGCAGCCCCGGTACCGCGGACCACCCATGGAACCCCGAGCATGTCGATCACCTGCCGCTGGAAGTCAGGAGCGCCATCAGCCACTTGTGCGGACCGTCGTTTCGAGCGGCACACTACTTCGCAACCTATTCCGAAAATTCCCGGTTCTTGAACCTGCATTTTGAGCATTCCCAATGCCAATCGCAAAAGGTGTGCACGCAGGCAGGTTGCCTGCATCAGGTCTACGCTCTGACCAACGGGCGATACCGATTTTTCAAGAGCTATTACGGTCCCGGCAACGACTGAAATGCGATCGATGGTCGCGCCGGCCGAACCAAATTAGAACCCAGCGTCACCCAGTAAGCAGCTACGGGTTGCGGCTTGACGTTGGAATCGGCGCTACAGGTTTCATCAACTGGAGAACCGCCATGCCCAACCGCCGTCCCAACATCGACTTCACGCCCGAAGCCCTCGAGGACGCGCGGCAGCGCTACGAGGACACCGATGAGACCCAACTCTCATCTTCTATCGCTATTACGCGTTACGATCTCGCGCGCATTATCACGCAAAGGCCGTGCGTACTAAGCTAGGCAATCCAGCAGCAATTCTTTGCGGCTGAACAGGATCATTTTCGCCGAGAAATTTTTGGAGGGAATCTTTTTCTGAGGCTTCAAGTTTCGCGAGAGAGTCATCAAATGGCTTTAAAGCCAGATCACGCCGGTTGATCGCATCAGCAAGAACGGCCTGCGCGGCCTTCATTTCTGAGTTGTTCTCAGGCACGCCTTTGGCAGCCAACGCAACCACCGAATTCGAGAGCTTATCGATTTCGCTCGAAAATCTGCCGGCAGCCTCTGATCGACCCGCTTTTATGCTTTCCTTGAAACATGCAAACATCGCGATCGCGAGGGGAGCGACATCGGTCCTCAAACGATTCTTGAATGCAGCTTGTTTTTGAGCAGCTGCGTTTTGGGCATCTTGTGCTAACGCGGTAGCCAAGGCGGCGGTTTTCCTGCCGGCATCTTTGACAAATTGGATAGTCACGTACGGAATATCGGCGCTAAATTCAGTCGGAACAGTAGAGATCTGTGGAATATCGATTTTGAAATCCTCTCTGTGCATTTCAACTGCGGGAACACCGATCACGATATGCTGAGGCTGCATTTCGTTGGTAGGAAGGTCGAGGTACGTTGGAACCATCTCAACGTGAGGAACAGAAACCCATACCGAAACGTGGCCCCCGAACGGCAAATCGAACCCGTGGTCTTCGTTCACCATTTTAATTTGCGGAACATCGGGACCTCGCTGTCGGCGCATTACAATAACCGGTAGATCGAACGAAATGTCCGTGTCTTTCATCACAACAGCGGGAATGTCGAAGCTGAAGTCTTGGGTAGACATCGTGGCTTGCGGAACGTCGATCGTTATCGATTCTCGATGCGAACCGATTTTTAACGTGAAAAGTTTTCCGATTTGTTTTCCTACTTCTTCACCAGCGACGGCTCCTGGAGCCCCTCCAAAAAAGCCTCCTACAGCGGTGCCTGCGGCCGCTCCCACGCCCGCTGCGAGGTCGTTGTCAGCTTCGAAATCATCAGCAATTTGTTTCGCCTTCGTCTCGGTATCTACGGTTAGAGCCTTCAGTTCCAGCTCGAAGTCTGCTTTGGATTTTTTCAATGCATCCTGAAATTCTTGTTGCTTGTCGTCACAGTTCATAATTCTTCTCCATACAGATCTGGTGAAATGCAATATTTTCAACTTACACTAGAAAAAATCTAAAAGCACTCGAAATGTCGACGAACGAGAGATCGGAGCATTTGGCCCTTAGTTCACAAAGGTTTCCGCATCCCGTCCAATTACAGATTAGGCCGTGACCCGTGGGCATCGATCCTGCGCTGTATGTCTGTTTCGTTTTAGTTATCTCCAGTGCACACAGAAGAACGGCGTTCGCCCATAACGTGGCGACTTAGGACCGCCTTCGGACGGTTTTTTTGAAATCAGCTGGGGCAAAGAGCGGCGCGGCAAAGCCGGGCTCACTGAGTAGTCGCCCCAGTTAGCGCAACGCGCATAAACCCGCTTCTTTCTCCGATGATTGCGCTGCGTGCGGAGAGCAGGTGAACTCTGTTGAAAGGATATTGCAGCTATGTCTCCCTCCCGCCGTCCCAACATCGATTTCACCCCCTGAAGCGCTCGAAGACGCACGGCGGCGCTACGAGGAAACCGACGAGACCCAGCTCTCCATTGCGGCCGGGCTTGGGATCGACCGCGGCACGCTGACGATGTTAGCCAGGAAATATAGCTGGCTGCTGCGCAAGGACCGACCGCCGCGCGATCTGACGCAGGCCGTGAAGCTCGAACTTCAAGCCGCCGAAGCGCTTGCAAATGCGGCATCTGCCGCTACGCCGAACGGGGACAGCAACGATACCGCACCCGCTGCTTCTTCCGTCGCCGACCGCCTTGAGGCGGCGGTGGAGAAGGAGCTGTGCAAGGTGGAAAGCCTGCGCGGCGAGTTCGGTAATTCCACGCACCGTTCGGTCGAGGCCGAGCGAACGGCTCGCACCTTGGCGACGCTGACAGAAACCTTGTTCAAGGTGCGGCGCCTGCGCAACCCTGGAAACAGCACGGCACCCGATGACGACGACCTGCCCACAGACCCCGATGGATTCCGTCTCGCGCTCGCGTGCCGCATTGAAATGTTTGTCCGAAGCCGGACTGACGGAAGCGTATCTGGCGCAGGAACACCTGCGGACGCAGGACCGGCTCAACCATGACTTTGCGACTTTCGCGCATCCGCATCAGGAACACCGCGACGCCGGCAATAATGGCGGGCCGTGGGTCACCTGGCTGATGCTCGGCGGACGCGGCGCGGGCAAGACCCGCACCGGCGCGGAGTGGGTGAGGGCAGTGGTGCATGGCATCCCGCCCTATGCCGACCGCGCCCATGGCCGCGTCGCCTTGATCGGGGAAACCCAGCACTTCGCCCGAGAAGTGATGGTAGAGGGTGAATCCGGCTTGCTGCGGACATCGCCGCGCATCGAGCGGCCGAACTGGATCGCGACGCGGCGGCGGCTGGAATGGCCGAACGGCGCGGTCGGTCAGGTGTTCTCCGCCGACGAGCCCGATAGCCTGCGCGGTCCGCAATTCGAGGCGGCATGGTGCGACGAACTGGCGAAGTGGCGCTATGCCGAAGCCACCTTCGACATGCTGCAATTCGGGTTACGGCTCGGTGCGAGGCCGCGGCAACTGGTCACGACGACGCCGCGGCCGTTGCCGGTGATCAAGCGGCTGATCTCGGACCCGCGCACGCTGGTGACGCGCGCGCCGACCCACGCCAACAAGGATCACCTCTCGCCTCTGTTTCTTGAGACCGTGGTCGGGCGCTATGCCGGAACGCGGATGGGGCGGCAGGAGCTTGACGGCGAACTGATCGAGGACCGCCCGGATGCGCTGTGGTCGCGCGCGCTGATCGAAACGTGCCGGGTTAGTGAGGCTCCGACGCTGTCGCGCATCATGGTCGCGATCGATCCGCCGGGGACATCGCGGCGCGGCGCGGATGCCTGCGGCATCGTCGCCGCGGGAGCTACGGAAAGCGGCATGTTCTTCGTGCTGGAGGATGCGTCGGCGGCGGGCCTGACGCCGAATGCATGGGCCAACAAGGCGGTGGCGCTCTATCGCCGGCTCAATGCGAATTCGCTGGTTGCCGAGGTCAACATGGGCGGCGAAATGGTGCGCACCGTGCTGCGCGAGGTCGATGCGTCGGTGCCTCTGAAGGAAGTTCATGCCAGCCGCGGCAAATATCTGCGCGCCGAGCCGGTGGCGGCGCTGTACGAGCAGGGCAAGGTGAAGCACGTCGGGTGCTTTCCATTGCTGGAAGACGAAATGTGCGATTTCGGCGTCAACGGATTGTCGTCGGGAGCTTCGCCGGATCGTCTCGATGCATTGGTGTGGGCGATAACGGCGATGATAGATCGCAGATCATGGGGCGGGCCGCGGATAACGCTGCTGTAGGCGTGCAGGACTTCGACGCCATCAAGGTGTTGAAGTTTGCGGTAAGTTGACCCAGTAGTTATATCCTTAAGGCTTGCGGCCAAGACAGTTGGCATCGTATCTTGTTTTGGGGACATCGCAGCCTCCCCATGAAATGGTGTTCCCATTCAAGTGCTGCTCGCCCTCTATTGGAGCGAGCACACATGACCGATCCGTCCATTGCCGATCCGCCTTCGCCCTATTTGGGGCTCATCGCCAAGCCGGCACCTGTAGCCCGCCCGGTAGCCGCACGAACAAAAATGCTGCTGGAAGCGCCCATTTTCGCGACGCTGTTGCGGCTGGCGGCGCCGAACATTCTCAACCTGATCGCGTTTGTTGCCGTGATCATCTTTGACGGCTTTTTCCTCGGCAGGATCGGGACGGACGCGCTTGCAGGCGCTTCACTGGCGTTTCCATGGATCATGCTGGTTCTGCAAACCACCAACAGCGGCATGGGCGCCGGCGTGTCGTCGGCCGTCGCGCGCGCGCTCGGAGCGGGCAAGCGCGAGAGGGCCGACGAACTGGCCTTCCACGCATTTCTGTTGGCTCTTGCGCTTGCCGCCGTTTTTTCGGCAGTGATGCTGCTGGCCGCTCCTTATATTTTTGGTTGGATGGGCGGACGCGGCAAGATGCTGATCGACGCGCTCTCCTACGCCAATGTCGCCTTCGGCGGCGCCGTCACCATCACCGTGCTCAACCTGCTCGGTAACGCTGTGCGGGGAACAGGCAATATGAGCCTGCATGCGGGTGTTCTGGTCGGCTGCGTGATCGCGCATATTGGACTCGCGCCCCTTCTGATGTTCGGGTACGGACCGTTTCCGGCGATGGGTCCTGCGGGTGCAGGCTGGGGGCTGGTAATCCCCTTCGGCGTCGGCAGCCTCATCATGATTTTCTACCTGCGCTCGTCCCGCTCGATCATTCATTTGAATTTCCGAGGACAGGTGCCGCGATGGGAGTTATTTGCGGATATTCTCAAGGTGGGCGTGCCGGGCCTGATCAACACCTCGATTACCAACTTGTCTGTCGTGGTGCTGACGGGCATCGCGGGCCAGTTCGGCCCCGAAACCGCCATCGGCTATGCGATGGGGGCGAGGCTCGAATACATCATGCAGCCCATCGCCTTCGGGTTTGGAACGGCAATCGTTGCGATGGTGGGGACGAATTGGGGCGCGCAGCAGTATGACCGCGCTCGACGGATCGCATGGACGGGAACGGCTACGATCGCGGTGCTATGTGGCACGCTGGGATTGATCGTCGCGCTGCAGCCCGGCATTTGGCTGGGCTTATTTAGTAATGACGCCGAAGTGGCGCGTGTTGGTGCGATGTATCTGCGGATCGTCGGCCCGGTTTATGTCTGTTTCGGTCTCGGCCTCGGGCTGTTCTTCGTATGCCAAGGATACGGCCGCGGCTTTGCAGCGATGATCGCAAACGCGGTCCGGATGCTCGTGAGCGCAGGTGCAGGACTCGCGGCAGTATACTGGCTGGACCTCGGCGCTACCGGTCTTTTCGCGGCTATTGCCGCGGGCTTCTGCATCTACGCGGGCCTGACCGCGCTCGCGGTAGCTCGGATTTCGCCTCCGGCAAAGACATCAACCCCGTGACGATGGATAGTACTCGACCGGGAGGATTGCGATCGAACACCGCCTTTTCCTCGCCGTCCCATTGGTTCCGGTCCCGGCTTGCGCTAGGGTGATTCACGGGGACATCGCAGCCTCCCCATGAAATGGTGATCCCATTCAAGCGCTGCTCGCCCTCTGCTGGAGCGAGCACATGGACGGGTTACCTCTCGAACTTCCGATCTTCCTCATCGCAACATTTGCGGGCGCCGTGGTCGCTGGTCTCTCCGGCTTTGCGTTCGGCCTGGTCGCGGCGTCGATATGGCTTTACATCCTGTCGCCGTTGCAGAGCGCGACGCTGATCATAGCCTTCGGCCTCATCGTTCAGGGCTATTCGGTCTGGAAGCTGCGGCATGCGCTCGATTGGAAGAAGCTCTGGCCGTTCATCATCGGTGCGGCCATCGGCGTACCCGCTGGCGTAGCGGTGCTAACCTGGGCCAATCCCGCTTATGTGCGCATGGGCGTCGGAGTGTTCCTGATACTCTACAGCCTCTACGCTTGGTTTCGGCCGGCGCTAAAGCCGGTCACAAGCGGGGGTGCTGCCGCGGATGCCAGCATCGGCTTTCTCAACGGTGTGCTTGGCGGCATGACCGGCCTTGCCGGCATCCTTGTCACGATATGGAGCGGACTGCGCGGGTGGCCCAAGGACCGGCAACGCGCGGTTTTCCAGCCGGTCGCGGTCGCGATCTTTCTCATGAGCGCGATCTGGCTCGGGGCAAAGGGCGCGGTTACCGCCGATACGATCAAGCTGTTCGCCATGGGTTTGCCGGTCTTGATCGCGGGCACATGGCTTGGTCTCAAACTTTACGGCCGCCTCGACGAGGCGACCTTCCGCAAGGTCGTGCTGGTCCTCCTGTTCACGTCGGGAATCGGATTGATTTTGTAGAAATGCGAATATGACGACGCCTTCCAATATTTTTCTGCTCTATGCTGCACGGGGCGTGCGTGGCTTTGGCGACGGCTTCGCCATCATCATCTTGCCCGCCTATTTGACCGCGATCGGGTACGACCCCGTGCAAATCGGCTTTGTCGCCACCGCCTCGCTGCTCGGCACCGCTTTGCTTACATTGGCCGTTGGCGCAATCGCCCCGCGCCACGACCTTCGGACCTTGTTGCTGGCGGGTGCCTTTCTTATGGCCTGCACAGGATTGGCATTTCCGAACTTCGAGCAGTTGATTTTCGTCGCGCTGGTGGCGTTTGTCGGCACCGTCAATCCTTCGGGCGGCGATCTTGGCGTATTGGTGCCCATCGAACACGCTACGCTGGCGCATGGTGCGAGCGACCATGAGCGAACCAGAACCTTCGCGCGCTATAGCCTGATCGGCGCGCTTTCGATGGCAGCCGGTTCGCTGGCGGCGGCGGTTCCGGATTTCCTGGCGCTGGCCGGCATCGGGACGGTGAGCGCATTCAAGCTGATGTTTTATGCCTACGCGGCGTTGGGCGTGCTGAGCGCGTTGCTGTATCGGCGCTTGCCGCATGCGCAAATGGATGCGCCGCGCGCCGCCGCGCCGCTCGGCCCGTCGCGCGGCGTGGTTTACAAACTGTCCGCGCTTTTCAGCCTCGATGCCTTCGCGGGCGGCTTCGTCGTGCAATCGCTACTGGCGCTGTGGCTGTTCGAACGCTTCGACCTGTCATTGTCTGCCGCGAGCCTGTTCTTCTTCTGGTCGAGCACGGCGAGCGCGTTTTCCTATCCGGTGGCGGCTTGGCTGGCGAAACACATCGGACTCATCAATACCATGGTGTTCACCCATATTCCGTCCAGCATCCTGCTCATCCTCGCGGCGTTTTCATCAAATCTTTATGTGACGCTTGGCCTTCTGCTGATGCGCTCGGCGCTATCGCAAATGGACGTGCCGACACGCACGTCCTACGTGATGGCGGTGGTAACGCCTCCGGAGCGCGCCGCCGCCGCGAGCTTTACAGCGGTGCCGCGAAGCCTGGCCTCCGCCATCAGCCCGACCTTCGCGGGCATGCTGTTGACCACATCATTTTCAGGCTTGCCGCTCGTGGTGTGTGGCGTCCTGAAGATTGTCTACGACGTCGCTCTCCTGGTTTCATTTCGCGACGTGAAGCCACCCGAGGAGCAGGACGGCTCAAAGCCTCCTAAACCAGAACAAGCGCACACGGCTTCGTGAATTTGAAATCTTCACATCGGCGCCTCCCTCCAAGGGTTCCGTATTGCATGTGCGCTGCACTCTCACTAGAAAACGGCTACGGGGAAGTGCAGACTCCCCATCAGACGGCTCCCGTCCAAGCTCTGCGCAATGCTCGATTCGTCGAGGAGATTGCGCGTGGACAAAAGCAAGCCGTCGTTTTCCCCACACGATCCATGCGGACAGATCGACACCGACGCGGTGCCGATAGCGGCGGGCGTTCAACCTTGCGCGCAGTTGGGCGACAAGGTCGCAGCTCCTGAGCGTGAAAGCTCGACGATCGTTTACTGCGGTACTGCGCAAGAGGTTAGCGAAGGCTTCGCCGTCGCGTTGCGTGCAATGGGAGTCGAAACGGACCTTCTGCCTTGGGGCATCGCACCGGACACTACAATCCCAAACAGGGAGGATAACTAGATGCGTATCATGCTTTGGACCATGGCTTTGATCTTCGCGGCTGCGTTTGCCGATGGAGCGAGCGCGCAGAAGCTGGACTGGCAGGTTTTTTCGGAACCGTTCGTCACGTCCGCGCACGCACAGGCGATCGACTGGCAAAAAGTGGATGACGCCTTCGGCAGGAAGGCCGCCGTATCGGATGACGTGCACCGCTACGGCTTCCCGCGTACCGATCTCACCGTGACGCTCGATGGCGTCACCATCAAGCCGGCGCTGGCGCTTGGCGGCTGGGTTGCGTTCAAGCCGGCGCATGGCGGAGCCATGGTGATGGGCGATCTCGTCCTGCTTGAAACCGAGATCAATCCCGTGATGCTTAAACTGATCGAGGGCGGTCTCGACATCACGGCGGTACATAATCACCTGCTGCGCGCGAGCCCGGCAACCTTCTATATGCATGTCGGCGGCCATGGCGATCCCGTGAAGATGGCGGCGGTGATCCGCGACGCGCTTGGGGCGAGCAAGACACCGCTGGCGACGCCCGCTGCGGCCGGCGCACCACCCGCGATCGACCTCGACACGGCGCAGCTTGATCAACTCATCGGCGCCAAGGGACAGGCCAACGGCGGTGTCTATCAGTTCAACGTGCCGCGCCGCGAACCGATCAAGGAAAACGACATGGCGATGGCACCCGTGGGACCCCTGGGCGTGGCCATCGCTATCAACTTCCAGCCGACCGGCGGCGGCAAGGCGGCGATCACCGGCGACTTCGTTCTCACCAATGACGAAGTGAATCCCGTAATCAACGCTTTGCGGGCCAACGGCATCGAGGTGACCGCGCTGCACAGCCACATGCTGGACGAGCAGCCGCGGCTGTTCTTCATGCATTTCTGGGCCGTCGACGACGCCCTGAAACTTGCCAAGGGGTTGCGCGCCGCGCTCGACAAGACCGCGAGTATGAGGATCCCGGGTTAGGGCGACCATGCAAAAATGCGGCGGAACGGATCGTTTGCCACGCGCTCTATGCGTATTGCCGCGAGATGGTAAAGCGCGGCAAGCCGCACGGCGACTTCATGAGTTGATGCGCGCGCTTACATTCGCTTGAGTACCAAAGGTGGGTATGATACATAAATCGCTCGGGCCATTGACAACCGCCCGATGAGCTCCCGCGGCGAAGCGTTGTTTCACTCCATTACGGAGAAGAAACATGTCTTGCGGCAGCACTACCTGCAATTCAACCACCACTCTCGATGCAATTTCACCCTCGTTTCCGGACCTGGGATGGTCCTGGAAAATCCCGCTGGCGTGGCTGGCCAGATTAGCGCTGTGGTTGGAACGACGATATCAGTACGGCGAACTTCTCGAACTTGATGACCGGCTGCTCGCCGACATTGGCCTATCGAGGACGGACGTTGAAAACGTGCGAAGGTCTTCTTTGTATCTCATCGCGTGGCGCGACAGCCGATGATGCAGTTGCGTGGGCCGCTCAGTTCGAGTGTTGATCTGCATCCGGGCAAGCTTCAACCTCGACGGTCACGTGGCTGAGGCCGCGCAGGCCTGCGAGGCGGCGCTTGTAAGTAGCCGGCGTCAACGGATGGTCGGATACGACCGAGATAACAGCGGCGCGATGGCCGGGCCCGACCTGCCATAGATGCAGGTCGGTCACCTTGTCGCCTTTTGTTTCCAATCGATCGCGGATTACGCCTTCGAGCCTCTTGTCGGCGCTGACATCGAGCAGCACTGCACCGGAGTCTCGGATCAACCCGTAAGCCCAACTGGCAATCACCAGACTGCCGATGATTCCGACCACCGGATCAGCCCAGACCCATTGCGCAACCATCGCGACCGCCAGCGCAAGAATGGCGAGGACGGAAGTCGCGGCATCGGCCAGGACATGGACATACGCCGCGCGAAAATTGTTGTCGTGATGACGATGACCATGGGGATGCCCGTGGCCGTGGTGATGATCGTGCGTGTCGCGCAGCAGCCACGCGCTGACCAGATTGACGCCGAGGCCGAGCACTGCGACCGCTATCGCTTCGCCATAGGCGATCGGAACCGGATTGACGAGGCGGACCGCGCTTTCGTAAGCAATTTGGACCGCGATTATCGCAAGGATAATGGCACTGGAAAAGGCCGCAAGATCGCCGAATTTTCCGGTACCGAAGGCGAAGCGCGAATCGCGCGCGTGCTGACGGGCAAACAGGTACGCGATTGCGGCGATCCCAAGGGCCGCGGCATGGGTGGCCATATGCCATCCGTCGGCGAGCAGCGCCATCGACCCGAAAAACGATCCGGCCGCAATTTCGCCCACCATCATCACCGCGGTGATGGCGGCGCCGAACCACGTCCGGCGTTCGTTGCGGGCATGCTGGTGACCGAGAAACACGTGGTCGTGCGTCCATGGGTCGATGGAGTGCGAGTGCATTGGATATCCTCGGAGTGCCGCGCCTGTTCACGAATAATATAGTCGCGCGGCGCAAAAGTACCAGTTTAGCGTGAATGGAATTGCCATAGATGGACTCTCGCGACTTGGTGCTCATCGCGCAAAAGATGCGACGGCCTGACGATTGCGGATTCGAACTGGATGCCTCAGGCGGGCGACGCCGGCATGTCACTCACGAATCTCGATCGAGGTATTTTCAAACCGACCTGAGCGCGCGTCCCGCTACAACCCGCCCCACGCTCGCGCCGTCCGCTCGATCCACTCCCGGTACAGCGTCAGCGGCGTGACGCCGGTGAGGCCGCCGCAGCCGTCGGAATTGTTCGGCCCCGTCGACCAGCTCACGACGCCCACGATGACGGCGCGGCCGCTTTGCATTTCGAACACCGGCGCGCCGGAATCGCCGGTGCAGGCGCCGAAGCCGGCGCGGGTGTTGTTGGTCAGGGGATCGGCGAGGCGGATCTGCAACGTGCCCGGCTTGCCGGTGACCGCGAGGTCGGCGGCACGGATGGCGCCGCCGCTTTTGCCGTCGCCGCGCTGCGTAACGCCGATGCCGGCGACGGTGAAGCGGCTGCCGACCTGAATCGGGATCGTCGGCGCGCCGAGCGGCGCGGGCGCTTTGCTCGCGGGCAGGGGAGCGGCGAGTTGCAGCAGCGCAACGTCGGCGCTGGCGCGGTGCGCCAGGATGCCGGCCACGTTGAACTGGGAGTGCTGCGCGACGCGTTTGACATCGAGCAGCCGCGGCGGCGTCTCGCCGGGGATGATCACCTTGTAGTCGGCGCCCGGCATCACGCAATGCGCCGCGGTCAGCACGACATCCTGCGCGATCAGGCTGCCGGTGCAGAAGGTGCCGCGTGAGCCGATGATGGTCACCACCGCGCGCGCGATGTTTTCGCTCGGCGCGCCGCCGCCGTTGACGATGGCGGCGGCGGGGGCCGCGATGAGGGCGAGTGCGATGATGAGAAGAAGACGCTGAATCATTTGGGGATGTGAGCCGCTTTGCAAAGGCTCTGTCAATGAGTCGTCATGGCCGGGCTTGACCCGGCCATCCATCTTCTTCGCAAGAATCTTTTGAAGATTGATGGATGCGCAGGTCAAGCCCGCGCATGACGAACCTGTGTGTCCCGGGCGCGATGCGGCGCGAAGTGCCGCTTCGCAGAACCGGGACCCCGGTTTACTTCGAGTCGCAAAGCAACCGGGACCATAGCGCGTCGAAGACGCGCGTAAACGCGCTTATGGCTCTGCAGCGCACCACGCCACAAGAGTGGCGCGCTGCGCAGCGTCCGGGGAACGAAAGGATAAATCCATGTCCGCCATTCTTCTTGTGCCGCCCGCCGCCGAACCATGGACCGTCGCGGAGGCGAAAGCGTTTCTGCGGGTTGAGCATGATGCCGACGACGCCATCATAGCCTCGCTGATCGCAGCCGCCCGCGGGCATGTCGAGGCGCTGACGCGGCGGGCGCTGATCACGCAGACGTGGCGCTTTGTGCTGGATGCGTGGCCGGCGGACGGCCGCATCGCGTTGCGGATGGGGCCGCTGCGCGCGCTGATCGCGGCGCGGGTGTTCGACCATGCGAACAATGCCAGCGCCATCGATGTCGAAACCTTCGTGGTCGATGCCGCGGCGAACGTGATCGCGTCGCCATGCTGGTCGCTGCCGATGCCGGGCCGCTTCACGGCCGGCATCGAGCTCGATGTGCAGCTCGGCTATGGCGCCAACGCCGCCGATGTGCCGGACGCGTTGCGTCACGCCGTGCGCATGCTGATCGCGCACTGGTACGAGAACCGCGGGCTGGCCGCGATCGGCGCAAGCGTCGCGGTGCTGCCTGCGGGCGCTGGCGCGCTGATCGCGCCTTATAGAATGCTGTCGCTATGATCGATCCCGGCCGATTGAAGACGCGTCTCGTGATCCAGGCGCCCGATGAGATCGACGACGGGCAGGGCGGAACCGCGCGCGGGTATGCGACGCAGGCGACGGTGTGGGCGGCGGTGACGCCGCTTGCCGCGCGAAGGGATGTCGAGGCCGATGCCGAGGGCGCTGTGGCAAAAGTCCGCATCCTCCTGCGCAGCAATTTTGCGCTGAGTTTGCAGCACCGGCTCGTGGATGGCGCGCGCATCTATCGCATCGTTGCGATTCGCGATGTTGATGACCGCCGGTTCATCGCGATCGATGCGGAGTTGCGGGTGCAGTGACACTCTCTCGTTTCCCGGGCGCGATGCGGCGCGCAGTGCCGCTTCGCAGAACCGGGACCCCGGTTTCTTCGAGTAGCAAGCAACCGGGGCCCCGGCTCTGCAGCGCACCGCTCCGCAAGAGCTACGCGCTGCGCTGCGTCCGGGGAACGCAAAGCGTCATTGCGAGGAGCGAAGCGACGAAGCAATCCAGTCCGCGGTTCGTCGCTTCTGGATTGCTTCGCTTCGCTCGCAATGACGGAAGTAAAGGACCACTCCCATGCCATCCGCCCACACCGCGCTGCGCGCCGCGATCCATGACGCGCTGATTGCTGACAGCGCGCTCGCCGCCGCACTCGGCGGCGCGAAAGTCTATGACGAGCCGCCGCGCAATGCGGCGTTTCCTTATGTCACGCTGGGCGAGGCGCGCATTGTCGATGCGGCGTGCGACGACGGGCCGACGCAGGAGCATCAGCTGACGCTGCATGCGTGGTCGCGGCAGGGCGGCCACAAGGAGGCGCATGTCATCACCGGCGCACTGTTGCAGGCGCTCGACGATGCGCCGCTGTCGCCGGACGGACATCGCCTCGTGAACCTGCGGTTTTCCATCGCCGACATCAGGCGCGAAGCCGACGGCCGCACCTATCACGCATTGGTGCGGTTTCGCGCCGTCACCGAACCCGCATCATAAGGAGAGCCGCATGGGCGCGCAAAAAGGCAAGGACCTGCTTGTAAAGATCGATGGCGGCTCGGGCTTCGTCACGGTGGCGGGCTTGCGCAGCCGCAAGCTCGCCTTCAACGCCGAGATTGTCGACATCACGCATGCGGAATCGGTCAACCGCTGGCGCGAACTGCTGGCCGGCGCCGGCGTCAAGCGCGCCTCGATCTCGGGGCGCGGGCTGTTCAAGGACGCAAGCTCGGACGCGCTGGTGCGGCAGGCGTTCTTCGACGGCGCGGTGAACAACACCCAGGTGATCGTGCCGGATTTCGGCGCCATCGAGGGCCTGTTCCAGATTTCGAGCCTGGAATTTTCCGGCGAGCACAATGGCGAGGTGACGTTCGATCTTTCGCTGGAGTCGGCGGGCGCGCTGACGTTTACGGCGATGTAGGTCTGGCGCCCCGGACGCGATGCAGCACGCAGTGTTGCTTCGCAGAGCCGGGGCCGTACCAAACAAGTCGTCGACGCTTCAGTGCACCACGTCCGGGAAACGAATCCGCCGCGCAATTCATCTACGACGACTTCGAGCCGGTCACCCAGTTCCAGATCGCGACGGCGGCAAGGCACGTCACGAACCCGAACAGCGCGCACAGCATAACGACGCCGCTGTCGATTTCGACCCGCGGATAGGTTACCGAAAACAGCACGCCATAGATGATCGCAACCACGGTGGCGAAAGCTGTCAGGGTCGCGCCGAATTTCATCGCTGGCCTATTTCTTGCCGTCGCCGCCGGAGGCGGTGCGCACGATGTCGGCGACCGCTTTCTGCACCGGGCTCACCCAATCGGCGGCGGTGAGCGCGACCTGCAGGATCCTCAACCGCATGGTGTGGATCCTCGCCTGATCGCTGATGTCCTCGCGTTTCACCTGCGACTGGAACGCAGCCAGCATTTCGCCGAACGCGCGTTCGTGAACGTCGCTGAGATCGACGAACAGGAACGGCGGCGGCACCGGCTCGATCTTGCTGGCGGGCGAGGCGTAGGTGAAGATGTAGGGACCCCGCGCCATTTCGCCATCGCACAGATCGCGCACGCTGGGATCGGGCGGGTTGCAGACGTGACCGAGCAGGGCGCGCGCGATTTTGTAGTCGTAGAAGGTTTTTGTGTATTCGGCGCCGAGTTTTGCGGCGTCGCGGCCAGGTTTTTTCAGCATCGCAGCGAAATCGTCTTGCTTGTCCTTGCGCAGCGGGACGTACAGGGCGTTCAACTGCGAAGGCTTGGCGCTGGTGTCGCCGATCGACGGAATGTCCTTGAACACCTCGCTCAGAAACAGCGCGGCGCGGTTCGAGTCGGATGGCAGAATCACGTAGGAATACAGCCCATAGCCCTCGACTTCCTTGCCCAGTTCAGTGATGTGGCTGTAGCCGGTTTCGAGAATGCGCGGCCGCTTGGTCGATGCCGGTCCTGACGAGCCGAGACGGGGCGGGGCGGAACTTGTAAAGTTTTTATCAGGTGGAAGGACGACGATCACGGGGCCCGCACCGGGATCGGAGGCCGGCGCGGCGCGCCGGAAGCCTTTGGGAGCCGAAGCTCGCTTGCCGGAACCGGAAGGAGCCGCGCCTGCATCGGCGCCGGTGGGTGAAGACCTTCGGTACCCGTTTTTCCAGCGTTCCAACAGCGCGCGCTTGCGCGCCTCGCAGGCTTTATCGGGAACGCAGGCGCTGCCGGTCTGTATGCACGGACATTGGCTCGCGGCGGCAGCTTCGGTTGCAGCGGCGGCAAGCAGGATATGCAGGCCGATGACGAGCAAACCCGTTGCAATTGCCGAACGCAGCAAAGCCATAGCTTCTCCCTCACGCCCCGACATTACGCGTCATCATAGTGTGAAGCAGCCGACCGGCGCAATCCAAATCACCGGCTGAGCGGCCGCCGCCGGTGATGCAACGGCCATTTCATGGAGGAGCTTGTCATGCCCAACAAACTTCGCGGCGAGATCGCCGCCGAAATCGGCGGCGACAGGCGCACGCTGGTGCTGACGCTGGGTGCGCTGGCGGAGCTGGAGTGCGCGTTCGGCGCTGACGATCTGGTGGCGCTCGCCGAGCGCTTCGGGTCGGGGCGGCTGTCGGCGCGCGACCTGGTGCGCATCATCGCCGCAGGCTTGCGCGGCGCGGGCGAGACTATCAGCGACGACGAGGTGGCCGGCATGACGGTCGATGGCGGCGCGTCCGGCTATGTGCGGATCGCCGCTGCGCTGATCGCGGCCACGTTTGAAGACACGCCAGCGCCGGCGGCCTCATGATGAAGCCGTTTCCATGGGCGGAAGCGATGCAGTTTGGATTCGGCGTGCTGCATCTTTCATCCGACGCATTCTGGAAGATGACGCCGCGCGAACTCGCACATGCGATCATTGCGGTGCGCGGCCGCAGCCCGGCGCCGATCGAGCGCGGCGATTTCGAGGCGCTGATGAAGCAGTTTCCGGATGAATAGCGCAGACGTCATTGCCGGGCTTGACCCGGCAATCCATCCTTCTTCGCAAAGAGTCTTCACGAAGATGGATGGATGCGCGGGTCAAGCCCGCGCATGACGCCGGAGATTGCCGGGTCAAGCCCGGCAATGACGCAGGAGAATAATCATGGCTGACAGCACCGATCTCCTCGGCACATCGAGCACGCTCGACAGCCTGAGCCTGAAAACAAAAGACCTCACCGCCAGCGCCACCAGTTTCTCGCGCGCGATGACGCAGGCGTTCGCGGCCTCGGTGACCGGCGGCAAGCAGTTCGACGACGTGTTGAAGTCGTTAGGCCTGCGGATCTCCGATCTCGCGGTGCGGCTTGCGTTCAAGCCGCTGGAGAAATCGCTCGCGAGCGGCATCTCCGGCCTGCTGTCGGGCCTGACCGGCAGCGTCGGCGGCGGCGGCTCCGCATCGCTGGCGGCGGCGTCGGGCGCGATCAAACCGTTCGCAGCCGGCGGCGTGATCGGCACGCCGACCTATTTTCCGCTTTCCGACGGCGGCGTCGGGCTTGCAGGTGAAGCCGGACCGGAAGCGATCATGCCGCTGGCGCGCGGCCCCGACGGGCGGCTCGGCGTGTCCGGTGGCGGCGGCAACACCATCAACGTCCAGATCGCCACCCCCGACCTCGACAGCTTCCGCCGCTCCGAGAGTTACATCACCGGGCAAATCGCGCGCGCGGTGGCGCGGGGGCAGCGGAGTTTGTGATCGTGTCCCGGGCGCGATGCAGCGTGCAACGCTGCTTCGCAGAACCGGGACCGTCACGAACACCGGCGTTTGGTACAGTCCCGGTTCTGCGAAGCGGCATGAAGAATGCCGCATCGCGCCCGGGACACGAGGGTTACGTGCCCCGGACGCAGTGCAGCGCGAAGCACTTGCGAAGCGGTGCGCTGCAGAGCCGGGGCCGTACCGAACACCGGCGCTTGGTACGGTCCCGGTTCTGCGAAGCGGCATGAAGAATGCCGCATCGCGCCCGGGACACAAGGATGATGAACCATGTCCTTCCACGAAATCACCTTCCCGCTCGACATCGCGCTGAAGAGCGCGGGCGGGCCGGAGCGGCGCACCGAACTGGTGTCGTTCGGCTCGGGGCGCGAGGCGCGCAATGCGCGCTGGGCGCATTCGCGGCGGCGCTATGACGCGGGCTATGGCGTGAAGTCGCTGGACGCGCTGCAGGCGGTGGTGGCGTTTTTCGAGGAGCGGCGCGGGCGGCTCTACGGCTTCCGCTGGCGCGACCGGCTCGATCATGCAAGCTCAGCGCCTGGGGCGCCGCTCTCGCCGCTGGACCAGGGCATCGGCATCGGCGATGACGCGACCGCGGCGTTCCATTTGGTGAAGACCTATGGCGCGGGCTTTGCGCCTTATGTGCGCGCGATCGCAAAACCGGTGGCGGGCAGCGTGCGCGTCGCGGTTGCCGGCGCTGAGATCGCGGGCAGCGCGTTCAGCTGCGATGCTGCGACCGGCGTGGTGACGTTTCTCGCCGGGCATATTCCGGCTGCCGGCGCCGCCGTCACCGCGGGATTTCTGTTCGACGTGCCGGTGCGGTTCGACACCGATTATCTCGAGGTCGACCTCTCGGCCTTTGCCGCCGGCGCCATCCCGAAGATACCGCTGGTGGAGATCAAGCTGTGATGATTGATTGATCGCGCGATCAAAGGCGGATAAGCAATAATGCCCGCCGGAGTTGTTGCTTTGCTGCTGCTGATTTTTACCCGCTACTCGTCATCGCAGGCATCGACGCGGGTACGGTTCATCCAATACGCGCCGGCGCTGACCGCGGCTGGATTCGAAATAGAGGTTTTCCCGATCCTCGATGACGACGCCATCGCCGGCAGGTCCGGCGCGCTGGCGTCGGCATGGTCGCGCTTGAAATCGTTCGGCCGCGTTGCAAGGCGCTTGCTGCGGGAGCGCAACCGCGATTGCCATATTCATATCTATATCGAGCTGTTTCCGTGGCTGCCGTTTGTTGTCGATCGCACGCTTCTGCTGCTGGCGGGAAAACGAAACTACAGCGTCGAGTACGACGATGCGTGGTTTCACAAATACGATAGCCATCCATCGGGTTTGGTGCGGGCGCTGCTGGGAACGAAGATCGACCGGTTGATGCGGCAGTCGGCGTTGGTGATCGCCGGAAACGACTATGTCGCGGCGCGCGCCAAAGCGGTGGGAGCGAAGTGGGTCGAGACCATTCCGACCGTCGTCGATGTCGAGCGCTATCAGGTTCATGATGGCGCATTAGAGCCGGAAAATTCGCAATTGCCGGTGATCGGCTGGATCGGTTCGCCGTCAACCACGTTTTTGCTGGTCCAGCTCGAGCGCGTCATCGAGCGGATGCATCGCGCCGGGCTCGCAAGCTTCGTCGCGATCGGCGCGGACACGTCGCAACTGGCGCGGCTGCCGATTGAATGCCTTCCATGGAGCGAGGCGACGGAAGTCGATGCCCTGCATCGCTTCGATATCGGCATCATGCCGGTGAGCGATACCTTGTTCGAACGCGGCAAGAGCGGCTACAAGATCGTTCAATATATGGCGTGCGGTCTGCCGGTCGTGGCCTCCCCGGTGGGCGCCAATCGTTCGGTCGTCGTGGACGGCGAAACCGGATACCTGGCGTCGACGGACGACGAGTGGTTCGAGACTCTTTCGAAATTATGCGGCAGCGCATCGCTGCGATCGCAACTGGGAGCATCCGGGCTAGTCCGCGCCGAGAAGGTTTACAGTCTTCGCGTGACCGCACCAAAGCTGGTTTCGGTGTTCAAACGGCTTGTGTTGCAGGCCTGATGCGCAGCCTCTTCCTCAGCTATGACAGCCTGCTCAGCCCGTTGGGACAATCGCAGATGCTGCCCTATCTGCGGGGGCTGCGGGGAAAAGGCCATCGGATCAGCATCCTCAGCTTTGAACACGGCGCCGGCTCCGCCGATGCGCAAGCGCAGCTGCGGCGCGAACTGACATCCGAACAAATAGAGTGGCGGGCGCTGCGCTATCACAAGAGCCCGGCGGTCCCGGCGACGGCCTTCGATATCGCGAACGGGATAAGGACCGCGCGCGCGATGATCGCACGCGGCGACATTCAGATTCTGCACGCACGCAGCTATATGCCGATGCTGATCGCGCTGCTGGCGGCGGGACCGCGCAAGATCATCTTCGACATGCGCGGATTCTGGGCCGACGAGCGCATCGACGGCAATTTGTGGAGAATGAGCCGTCCCGACCACCGGCTGCTCTATCGCCTCGCCAAGCGGCTGGAACGCACAGGCCTTCGGCGCGCCGATCACGTGGTCGTCCTCACCGATGCGGCGCGGCGTATGCTCGGCGAACTTGCGGGCATCGTGGCGGCGGAGCTGCCGCCTGTCAGCGTGATTCCCACCTGCGTGGATCTGGCGCGGTTTCAACCGGCGGCAGACAAGGCAGCCTCGCGGCGCGAACTCGGACTGCCGGCGGCGCCGATCCTGGTCTACCAGGGCCAAGTGCGCACCTGGTACATGCTTGCCGAAATGGTGGCGTTGGTATGCCACGCAAAACGGCGCTGGAGCGATCTGATGTTTTTGATCCTGGCTCCGGCCGAGCATGGCTTTATTCGTGAAACCTGCGCTGCGGCCGGGCTGGTGGAAGGCGCGGATTTCCGGCTCGAGGCGTTGCCGCACAGCGAGGTGCCGCGCTGGCTGGCGGCGGCCGATGCTGCGCTGTGTTTTATCCGCCGGCCGTCTTCGAAACGCGCCTCGTGTCCGACCAAAATCGCGGAATGTCTGGCTTGCGGCATTCCCATGGTGGTAAACGAGGGCGTCGGGGACGCGGCTGCCGCATTGACGGAAAACCGGGTGGGTCCGATGCTGCCCGCGTTCACCGACGCCGGCTACGACCATGCATTGAATGAACTTCAGACGCTGTGGCGCGACCCGGACCTGGCTCGGCGCTGCCGCGATGTCGCCGAATCCCGTTTTGCGCTTTCCGACGCGATCGATAAATACGACGAGATCTACACATCGCTCGACACCAAGGATCCGTTGTGGACCAACGCAAGAGGGGGCAAGCGGTGACGAGGTGTTCGTCTACGAAGCCGCACCGGATCGTTCTGGAGGCGGGACGAACCGAGCGCAATTATTGGGCCGACCTGTGGCGCTATCGGGAATTGTTCGCGATCTTCGCCTGGCGCGACGTCGCGGTGCGCTACAGGCAGACTTTTATAGGCGTCGCCTGGGCGATCATACGCCCGCTTCTGACCATGGTGATATTCACGGTCGTTTTCGGTCATCTCGCGAAGCTGCCGAGCGACGGCGCGACACCCTATCCGGTGCTGGTTCTGGCCGGTTTGCTGCCGTGGTTCCTGTTTTCGACGATCATGGGCGACGCTTCGGGAAGCCTGATCGGCAATGCGAACCTGATCCGGAAGATTTATTTTCCGCGCATCATCATTCCGTCTTCGCTGATGCTCGCGGCGCTGGTCGATTTCTCGGTCAATTTGGTCCTGTTCTGCGCGCTCCTGATCTGGTTCGGCGTGATGCCCGACTGGCGCATCGTTTTGCTGCCGGCGTTCCTCGTTCTCGCAATTGCCGTCAGCCTTGGCCCCACGCTGCTGATCACGGCGCTTAACGTCAAGTACCGCGACTTTCGCTACATCATTCCGTTCATCATCCAGCTGTTGCTCTACGTCTCGCCGGTGGGCTTTTCGAGCGCGGCGGTCCCTGCGCAATGGCGCTTTTGGTACAGCCTCAATCCGCTGGTAGGGGTGATCGACGGCTTTCGCTGGTGCCTGCTCGGCGACGAGCGGCCACTCCATCTGCCCGGTCTGGCATTCAGCCTGTTGTTTTCCGTGGCCTTTCTCTGGATCGGCATTTCCTACTTCCGCCGGACGGAGCGAACTTTTGCGGACACGGTTTGAATGACCAGCGAGATCGTGATCCGGGCGGAAGGCCTCGGCAAAAAATACATCATCGATCATGAGGCGGTGGCCGAGCCCTACGTCGCGCTGCGCGACGCGATGGCGCGGACGATGCGGAGCGCCGTGCGCTCGGCGGTCGCGGCCTTGGCCGGACGGTCCCCGCCAGGAGGTCGCACAAAAGAAGAGTTCTGGGCGCTCAAGGACGTCAGCTTTGAAATCGAGCGCGGCGCGGTCATGGGCGTGATCGGCCGCAACGGCGCCGGCAAAAGTACCCTGCTGAAGATATTGTCGCGCATAACCGAGCCGACGGAAGGCCGCGTGACCATCGACGGGCGGCTCGCAAGCCTGCTTGACGTCGGGACGGGATTTCATCCGGAGCTGACGGGACGCGAGAATATCTACCTCAATGGCGCCATGCTGGGGATGACCCGATCCGAAATCAGGGCAAGATTCGACGAGATCGTGGAGTTCGGCGAGGTCGGGCGATTTCTGGATACGCCGGTCAAGCGATATTCCAGCGGCATGTACCTGCGGCTGGCCTTTTCGATCGCCGCGCACCTGGAGTCGGAGATTCTTGTCGTCGATGAGGTGTTGGCCGTAGGCGATGCGAATTTCCAGGAAAAGTGCATCGGCAAAATGTCGGAGGTCGCCGGCGGCGGACGCACGGTCTTGTTCGTCAGTCACGATATGACGGCAGTCAAGCGGCTTTGCGACAAGGCCATCCTGATGAACGCCGGATGCGTAGAATATAGCGGCGGCGTCCGTGAAACGATCGAGCGATATGTGATGGCAGGCCAGCCCGCCACGCGCGGGGCATTCGACATATCGCGGTGTGCAAGGAGGGGATCCGGCAACGTCAGGGTTGAGGGGTTCTCGTTTGCGGATTTCCGGTCATTCAACGTCTTTGAAGACATGGAAATCTCCATTCGTTTGTCGGCCGGCGATCCGGACGACATGAAATCCGCATCGGTCTGGGTGCTGTTCAGGAACATCGCGGGCGACGACGTCCTGATGGTGATGCAAAAGGATGCGGCCGCGGTACTTCCGCGCGCAGCCGCCGCCGAGGTGTCGGTTCGCGTCAACACGGTGCTGCAGCCCGGTCGTTATGTCATCGCTTTTGGCGTGTTGGGACACGGAAGGGATGTCTGGGACTGGATCGATGCCGGCCCTTCGGTCGAGGTCGAAAGCAATTTCAGCGGCGCGGGAGCCTATGATTCGCGCCCCGGCCTGGTGACGATGCGGGCGGACTGGCGGGTCGGGTCGGAGAAAGCTTGAAGCCGTGAGAGCGGCTCCTTTACCTCGCCCCGCTTGCGGGGAGAGGTCGACCGGCGAAGCGAAGCGAAGACGGTCGGGTGAGGGGGACTCTCCAGGCACTCGGACTCGCGGATAGTCCCCCTCACCCGTCTCGCATCTGACGATGCGATCCGACCTCTCCCCGCAAGCGGGGCGAGGTGACAAACGCTAGCCGCTCGTTTGATGTCGATCGAAGGTGAGGTCGTCGAGTTCGCGGTCGAGCGCGTCCTTCCAGTCGGGCATGCTCGCACCGAAGACCGTTTCATAACGCGCCATGCTCAGCCTCGAATTGTACGGCCTTGTCGCCGCTGTCGGAAATTCGCCGCTCGCTATCGCCGTAATAGTATCGACCGCAAGCCGGTCGCCGCGCTTTCGAAGGCCATCGACAATGGCGCATGCAAAACCATGCCGGCTGGTTTCGCCCGCATTAGCCAGGTGAACCAGACCCTCGGCCGCTTTGAACTTCTGTTCGATGCCGTTGCCGGTCAGGATCGAACGCAGGGCTTCTGCGATCGACCGCGCCGAGGTCGGCGCGCCGATCTGGTCGGCGACAATTCGAAGCTCGCTTCGTTCCCGCGCCAGCCTGATGATGGCGGTCAGAAAGTTGTTGCCTTGCGACGCGAACACCCACGAGGTGCGGATCACGAGATGGCTTCCGCCGGCGTCGCGAACCGCGATCTCTCCGGCCAGTTTGCTGGCGCCATAGACCGACAGCGGTCCGGTGCAATCGTCTTCGCGCCACGGGCGGCTGCCCGACCCATCGAAAACGCAGTCGGTCGAAAAATGAACGATGGGGACGCCATGGCTGGCCGCCCAGCGCGCCATCTCACGCGGCGCTTCCGCGTTCACTTTGTAAGCCAGTTCAGATTCGTTTTCCGCCCGGTCCACCGCCGTATAGGCTGCGGGATTGACGATGAGATCGGGCGCCGCTTTATCCAGCGCGGCCGGCACGTCGCCCGGGCGCGACAGATCGATCAATGCGCGGTCCGCGGCGATCACGGTCCCCAACGACGCCAGCGGGGCACGAAGCGCGCCTCCGACCTGGCCGTTGACCCCGGTCAGGAGGATGCGCACTACACCTCTCCGTAGACAGGAAGCCGGCTCGCCTCGCGCAGGTAAGGCGCGTTCGCGTCACGCTGCGACAGGATCGGCGCATCGCAGCGCCAGTCGATGCCAAGCGCGGGATCGTTCCAGCGGATGAAAATTTCATCGGCGGGGCTGTAGGATTCGTCGCAGCGATAGGACAAATCCGCGGTGTCCGACAGCACCACAAACCCGTGCGCAAATCCGCGGGGAATCCAGAGCTGGCGCAAATCGCCGAGCTCGACGGCGACATGATGGCCGAAGGTCGGGCTGCCGAGGCGGACATCGACCACCACGTCCAACACGCTGCCCTGGACGACGGTGACGAGTTTGCCCTGCGAGCGCGGGTTTTGCAGATGAAGTCCGCGCAGCACGCCGCGGCGGGATCGCGACAGATTGTCCTGCGCCGACAGCCCCGTTACGCCGTGCACGGCATATCGCTCCGCCTGAAACGTCTCCAGGAAAAAGCCGCGCTCGTCAGCAATCACATTCGGTTCGAAGATCAGGACTTCCGGAAGCTCGGTTTTGACGACTTTCATGCAGCTCCCGATCGGAATGCTAACGGCCGGCCGATGGATTGAATACCGATCTCCGCTGGAAGCCAATGCTTTCCTGCAAATTGTCGCAACAGCACCGGATTCGCAACATGCGCGCCGTCCCCTCCGCCCTGCAAACAAAACTCGACTCCGGCGTCACCACGCTGGCGCATTGCTGGAAACTGGCGCGGCGCGACGGCGTGACGATGGGCTTCACCGATCATGATTGCGATCTCGTGCTCGACGGCGTGACCTGTCGCGCCGGCGCCGGGTTCACCGCGTCGGAAGCGGCGAGCCGGTTCGATCTGTCGGTCGATGGCGCGGAAATCTCCGGCGCGCTTGCGGATGACCAGCTCACCGACGCCGATCTCGCCGCCGGGCGCTATGATGCGGCCCAAGTCGAGACCTGGCTGGTGGACTGGAGCGAGCCGTCGCTAAGAGTGCTGACCGCGCGCGGCACGCTCGGCGAGGTCAGGCGCGAGGGGCAGGCGTTTACCGCGGAGTTGCGCGGGCTCGCCGACCTGCTGTCGCAGGAGAGCGGGCGGCTCTACACCGTGAAATGCGGGGCCGATCTCGGCGATGCGCGCTGCAAGATCGATCTCGGCAATCCGGCGCTGCATGGCTTGGGCGCGGTGATGAGTGTTGAGGGCGCGTCGATCCTTGTTGCATCCGGCCTCGATGGTTTTGCCGACACGCTGTTTTCGGCGGGACGATTGACGTGGACCAGCGGCGCGAACAACGGCCTCGCGATCGAGATCAAGGAGCACCGTCTCGCCGCCGGCCACGCGCGCTTGACGCTGTGGCAGGCGATGCCGGAGGGAATCGCGCTCGGCGACACGTTTGCGATCACCGCCGGCTGCGACAAAAGTTTTGCGACCTGCCGCGCGCGTTTCGCCAACACCGACAATTTTCGCGGCTTTCCGCAGATTCCCGGCAACGACTTCCTGCTCAGCGCGCCGGCGCAGGGCGCGCCGGGGAACGACGGCCTGTCGCTGGTGCTGCCGTATACGCCGTAGGCGCTCGTGCCCCGGACGCAGCGCGCGCGTAGCCCTTGCGTAGCGGTGCGCTGCAGAGCCGGGGCCGTAGCGGAACGCCGGTGCTTGGTACGGTCCCGGTTCTGCGAAGCAGCGTTTCACGCTGCATCGCGCCCGGGACACGGGAGTTCATCACATGACCTCACTTCTCAGCCGCGCCGTCATCGTCGCCGAGGCCCGCGCATGGATCGGCACGCGCTACTCTCATCAGGCGTCGCTGAAAGGCGTCGGCTGCGATTGTCTCGGCCTGGTGCGCGGGGTGTGGCGCGCCTGCGTCGGCGAGGAGCCGGAGGCGCCGCCGCCTTATGCGCCGGACTGGGCGGAGGCCACGGCTGAGGAGTCGCTCGCCGCCGCTGCGCTGCGCCATCTCATCCCCGTCGCGCGCGAAAATTTCGCCGCGGGCGACGTGCTGCTGTTTCGCTGGCGCGAGGGGTTTGTCGCCAAGCATGTCGCCATCGCGGCGACCGAAAACACCATGATCCACGCCCATGACGGCGCTTGCGTGTGCGAAGTCGCGATCGCGCCATGGTGGCGGCGGCGTCTCGCGTATGCGTTTGCCTTTCCCGGCGTGACGTCAACGTAGGGTGGGCAAAGGCGCTTGCGCCGTGCCCACCATCCTTATCGCAGCACATACACCGCCGTCATCCTGAGGTGCTCGCCGCCCTTCGCGGCGAGCCTCGAAGGATGCGCCACAAGCGCATGCGGCCATCCTTCGAGACGCGCGCAAGAGCGCGCTCCTCAGGATGACGGCGGTGTAGTCTGGTGGGCATGGCGCAAGCGCCTTTGCCCACCCTACAAATCTTCTCGGAGTGACATGATGGCAGCTCTCGTTCTCTCCGTCGCCGGCGGCGTCGCAGGCGCGGTGTTCGGTCCGGCCGGCGCGATTGCGGGACGGATCGCCGGCGCGCTGGTCGGCAGCCTGATCGACCGCAAGTTCTTCGGGCCTGGCGACCAGAACATCGTGGGCCCGCGGCTGGCCGATCTCGACGTGATGGCGTCGACCGAAGGCGCGCCGATTCCGCGGGTCTATGGCCGCGCCCGGCTGGCGGGGCAGGTGATCTGGGCGACGCAGCTCGAGGAAGTGGTCTCGAACTCGACGTCGTCGTCGGGCGGCAAGGGCCATCTGCTGTCGGGGCCGAGCACCACCACGACCACCTATTCCTATTTCGGCAATTTCGCGGTCGGGCTGTGCGAAGGCGTGATCGGCTCGGTCGGGCGGATCTGGGCCGACGGCAAGCTGCTCGATCTCACCAACAAGACCATCCGCGTCCATCGCGGCGCCGAGGATCAATTGCCGGACGATCTGATCGTTGCCAAGGAGGGTGCGGGCAATTCGCCGGCCTATCGCGGGCTTGCTTATGTGGTGTTCGAGCGGCTGCCGCTGGCAGATTTCGGCAACCGCATTCCGCAACTGTCGTTCGAGATCATCCGTCCCATCGGCCGGCTCGAACGCATGGCGCGCGCGGTGACGATGATCCCCGGCACCACCGAATTCGGCTATGAGCCTTCTCCCCTCGTGAGCATTCTCGCGCCAGGTACGTCCGCGCAGGAGAATCGCCACGTCGCGAGCGCGGCCTCGGATGTACAGGCCGCGCTCGACGATCTTCAGGGCCTGTGCCCCAATCTCGAACGCGTAGCACTTGTGGTGTCGTGGTTCGGATCGGACCTGCGCTGCGGCCATTGCACCATGCAGCCCGGCGTCGAGACGCCGGGCCGGGTGATCTATGGCGGCGCGTGGTCGGTCGATGGCGTGCCGGGCATCGGCGCCTATGTGGTGTCGCAGGTGACGGGGCGTCCGGCGTATGGCGGCACGCCGACCGACGCCAGCGTCGTGCACCTGATCGCCGAGCTGAAGGCGCGCGGCTTGAAGATCACGTTCTATCCGTTTGTGGTGATGGACATTGCATCCGGCAACGCGCTGCCCGATCCCTGGGACGCGGCGGCGGCGTCGCAACCGGCCTACCCGTGGCGCGGGCGCATCACCTGCGATCCGGCGCCGGGGCAGCCGGGTTCGCCGCAGGGGACTTCGGCGGCGGCGACGCAGGTAGCGAGTTTCTTCTCCGGCGGCGCCTGGAATTATCGCCGCATGATTTTGCACTATGCGAATCTCGCCGCGTCGGCGGGCGGCGTCGATGCATTCCTGATCGGCTCGGAGCTGAAAGCGCTGACGCGGGTGCGCTCCGGCGCGGGCGTGTATCCGGCGGTCGATGCGCTGGTGACGCTGGCGGCGGATGTGAAGGCGATCGTCGGCGCGTCTTGCGTCGTCACCTATGGCGCCGACTGGACCGAATATGGCGCCGATGTCGTCGATGCCGGCGAAGTGCGGTTTCCGCTGGATGCGTTGTGGGCGTGCAGCGCGATCGGCGCTATTGGGATCGACTACTACGCGCCATTGGCCGACTGGCGCGACGGCGCCGGGCATCGCGACCTCGCTATCGCGCCATCGATCTACGACCTCGATTATCTCCGTGGCAACGTCTCCGGCGGCGAGGGGTTTGACTGGTACTACGCCGACGACGCCGCGCGCACGGCGCAGGCCCGCACCGATATCAGCGATGGGCTCGGAAAACCCTGGACCTTTCGCGCAAAAGACATCTGGAGCTGGTGGTCCAACCTGCATTACGAACGTGTTTCTCACGCCGAACTGCTTACGCCGACCGCGTGGATTCCGCGCTCAAAGCCGATCTGGTTCACCGAAACCGGCTGCCCCGCGGTGGACAAGGGCGCCAACCAGCCCAGCGTGTTTCCCGATCCGAAATCCTCGGAAAACCGCCTGCCGTATTTTTCCAGCGGCGCGCGCGACGACTTCATGCAACGCCGCTATCTGGAATCTTTCATCGGCACGTTCGATCCATCGTTCGGCGCCGACGACGCGCACAACCCGGTGTCGCCGCTCTATGGCGCACACATGGTCGATGTCTCAGCGCTGCATCTGTGGACCTGGGATGCGCGGCCCTATCCGGTATTTCCGGCCGCCACCGGCATCTGGAGCGACGGGCCGAACTGGCAGACCGGGCACTGGCTCACCGGCCGGCTCGGCGGCGCGCCGCTCGATGCATTGATCGGCGCGCTGCTCGACGATGCCGGCGTTGAAGGCATCGACACATCGGCCTTGCGCGAGGGCTGCGACGGCTATGTGGTGGACCGGCCGATGTCGCCGCGCGCGATGATCGAGCCGCTGGCGATGGCCTATGCGTTCGACGCCACCGCGGCGGACGGCACGCTGCGCTTCATCCAGCGCGGCGGCTTGCCGGTGATCGAGATCGCCGAGGACGATCTGGTGTTGCCCGATCGCGGCGCGGTGGCGCGGCTGGTGCGCGCGCAGGAGACCGAACTGCCGCGAGGCGAGCTTTGGATTCACCGACGCGATCGCGGATTATCGCCGTTCGGCGGTGACCTCGCGCAAACTGGTGGGGGGCGCCGCCCGCACGCTGCATTCCGATCTTGCTGTCATCACCAACGATGCGGCGGCAACGCGGCGCGCGGAAATCTGGCTGCAGGATGTGTGGGCCGGCCGCGAAGCTGCTGAGTTTGCGCTCGGCATCGACGCGCTCAGGCTTGCGCCGGGTGATGTGATTGCGCTGACGGTAGGTGAGCGGCGGCGGCTGTTCGAGATCGGCGATCTGATCGATACCGAACTGCGGCAGGTCAAGGCGCGCAGCATCGATCCGGAAGTGTTTTCAGTGCCGCTATTGGCGCCGCGGCTAAAAGTGCCGGCGATTCCGGCAGCCCTTGGGCCGGTGCAGGTCACCGTGCTGGACCTGCCGGCGCTGGATTCATCCGCGCCGGTGGTGCTGACGCGGCTGGCGATCACGGCCAATCCCTGGCCGGGCTCGGTGGCGGTGTGGAAGTCCTCCGACGGCTTGAGTTTCGAGATCGCGGCGGTCGCGGCGGCGCCCTGCGTGATCGGCGAGGCGCTCGATGCGTTGCCGGCTGGCCCGACCGCGCGCTGGGATCGCGCCAGTTCGATGCGCGTAAAACTTTACGGCGGCGCGCTGGCGTCGATTTCGGATGCGCGGGTGCTGGAGGGCGGCAACGCCGCGGCGGTGCGGAATGCGGACGGCGATTGGGAGATTTTTCAGTTCGCCAATGCCGAACTGGTCGATGGCAACACGTATCAACTGTCGCGGCTGCTGCGCGGGCAGGCCGGCAGCGACAATGCGATGGCGCATCCGTTGCCGGCGGGCGCGCCGTTCATCGTGCTCGGCGCGCACATGATTCCGATCGCACTGGGCCTCGACGCGCTCTCGCGGCCGATGCAACTGCGCATCGTCGCTTCCGGGCGCAATCACGACGACCCGGCGGCGGTGGCGCTGACGGTGACATCAGGTGATACCGCGCTGTTGCCGCTGTCGCCGGTGCATGTCGCGGCGGTTCGTGCGAGCGATGGCATCCACATCTCGTGGATCAGGCGCACCCGGATCGACGGCGACGGCTGGGGCGTCGAAGTGCCGATGGGCGAGGAGAGCGAGGCCTATGCGCTGGAGATTTTCTCCGGCGGGTCGGTGGTGCGCACCATCGCATGCAGCACGCCGGGGGCAATTTACGCCAACGCCGACGAACTGGCGGATTTCGGCGCGGCCCAGACAAGTTTGCATGTACGCGTTGCGCAGCTCTCGACCACCGTCGGCGCGGGCCATGCGGCGGAAGTGACGCTCGCGGTTTGACACAGTGCGTAGGGTGGGCAAAGGCGCGCTTGCGCCGTGCCTACCATTTGCATGTTGTGGTGGGTCCGCTTCGCATTCCCACCCTACGAAGGCTGGACCGGCTAGCGCTTTTCGTTCTCCAGCGAACGTTGGGCGGCGGCTGCTATATGAACGCGCCGAGAGCTTTCCTCCACGACGGTTCCGGCGTTCTTCACGGTTTCGGCGAACGCCTCCAGCGTTTCAATATGCAACTTGAGTTGTTCGCGTTCAGCTTCAGATAAATCCGACAGCGGAAGGGCTGGATTGGTCGCATGGCGCAAGGCATCGGCCTGCTTTTGCTTTTTACGCTTTGCAGTTGCCTTGTCGTCGAAATAATTGGTCACCAGGGCAAACAGCCCGGCTACTGCCGCGACGAGAAGGGGGGCTGCGATGGCTAATGCTTCGACCCGTGTCATTCCGCGTCCTCAAGGCGATTCAGGAATGCCCTGCCGATAGCGAGCAATATAAGTGCAGCCACCATCGAGCCAAGGAGTGTGAATCCTAATGCGTCAAAACTTCGTCTCGCCTTCTCCAGATCGAAAATAGCAGTGGCGACGGGGGCGACGATACCGATGGCAACGCTCGCGGTGGAGACTCCGTTGCACCACAGCACCCCCAGCTTACGCTTTTCATTGCGCCGTGTCGCTTCAAGATTCATTCGTTAAGGCCCGGTTTTTTCAAAACCTACATCCGGCGGTCGTCGGCGCGTAAGACCGCCGCAACCGAGCATTTGATTGATTTGTACAAGCGTCGCGAGCATGACGCGTGCCCCGGCTCAGCAGCGCAGCGCGTAGCGGTGCGCTGCTGAGCCGGGGCCGTAACGAACTCCGGCGTTTGGTACGGTCCCGGTTCTGCGAAGCGGCATGAAGAATGCCACATCGCGCCCGGGACATGAAAACTCGTCATTGCCGGGCTTGACCCGGCAATCCATCCGTTTCGAAAGATTCTTGTGAAGAGTGATGGATGGATGCGCGGGTCAAGCCCGCGCATGACGCTTCATATTACGAGCATACGGACGATCCCCCATGACCGACACTCCCAATCTCGGGCTGCCTTTCATCGAAGGCAGCCAGGCGCAGAAGCATGTCACGCATAACGAGGCGTTGCGGATTCTCGATGCGGCAATCCAGATCGCGGTGCTGGACCTCACGCGCACCGCGCCGCCATCGTCGCCGGCCGACGGCGAGCGCCACGTCGTAGCCTCCGGCGCGACCGGCGGGTGGACGGGGCACGCCAATGCAATCGCGACCTGGCAGGACGGCGCCTGGGCGTATCTTGCGCCGAAGTCCGGCTGGTGCATCTGGTCCGGCGCCGACGACGTGATGTTCGTGTTCGACGGCGCGGGGTGGCGCGATTTGCGTGACCTGCCGGTGACGCTGGACAATGCCGTGCATGTCGGCATCAACACCACGGCGAGCTCGCCTAATCTGCTCAGCGTCAAGTCCAACGCGGCGCTGTTCAGCTCAATCAATGTCGCCGACGGCGGCACCGGCGATGTGCGCCTGCAGGTCTCAAAAGAGAGCGCGGCCAAGACCGCGTCGGTGTTTTTCTCCGACGCTTTTTCCGGGCGCGCGGAATTCGGCCTTGTCGGCTCGGATGCGTTCAAGCTGAAGGTTTCGCCGGACGGATCGGCGTGGGTCGAGGCTTTTACTATCGACCAGACCTCGGGCAACCTCGCGCTGCCGCGTGGCTTCGCGCTCACCGGCGTGGTCGCGCCGGCGCAGATCACGTCCAATCAGAATGACTACAATCCGGCCGGCGTCGCCGCAGCAGCCGTGCTACAAATCTCGTCGGATGCGTCGCGCAGCATCTCCGGCCTCGCGAACGGCGCGGAGGGACGCGTCGTCAGCGTCGTCAATATCGGCAGCCAGCCGATCACGCTTTTGGATGAGAGCGCGTCATCATCCGCTGCAAATCGTTTCACCCTCGGCGGCAATCTTGTCCTCGCCGCCAAGCAGGCAACCATCCTGCGTTACGACGGCACCGCTTCGCGCTGGCGGGCGATATCGGGCGGCATGGGATTTCTAACCGGCTCGAACAATCTCTCCGATCTTGCCAGCGTTGCCGCTGCGCGCGCCAATCTCGGCATCCGCGAGGTGTTGACCGCCAACCGCACTTATTATGTCCGCACCGACGGCAACAACAGCAACAGCGGGCTCGCCAATACTTCGGGCGGCGCGTTCCTCACGCTGCAAAAGGCCTATGACATCATCACCCAGACGCTGGATCTCGGCGGCTGCACCGTCACGGTGCAGATCGGCGACGGCACTTACACGGGCGGCCTTGCGGTGACGCAGCCATGGAGCGGCGGCGGCGCGGTCACGTTCCAGGGCAACAATGGCACGCCGGCCAATGTCATCATCTCAACCACCAGCGCGCACTGTTTCGGCACCGCCGGATCGCTGCCGGGCACCCTGACCATCAAGGACATGAAGCTGCAGACCGCGACCTCGGGGGATTGCATTTCGCATCAGGCGGTCGGGCTGCTGCAATTCGCCAACCTCGTCTTCGGCGCCTGCGCGGCCGTGCATCTCGATGGCGTCGGCTCCGGCGTCAATCTCGAATGCACCGGCAACTACACCATCAGCGGCGGCGGCTTCGCGCATGTGGTGGCGTCGCGTCCGAGCAATATCAGCATTCGCGCCGGCAAGACCATCACGCTGACCGGGACGCCGGCGTTCAGCGGCGCCTTCGCGCTGGCGGCCAATGGCGGCGTGATCGCAATCGATGGCAATACGTTCTCAGGTTCGGCAACCGGCATCAGGTTCAACGCGCAAAACGGCGGCCAGATCTATAGCGGCGGCGCCGGCGCGGCCTATCTGCCGGGCAACAGCGCGGGCACCGGCACCAGTTACGGAACGAGCCCGTATGGGCTGTACGTCTGATATGCCGTCAGGGCTGGACCGCCCGCTAGGTGCGTCCGTCGGTGTTTGGATTACCTACCGCACACAGCGATTTCATCGGTCGCGACCACCAGTTCATCGCCCAATAGCACACCGTTCGCCAAATACACCCCTCGCGGGAACAAGCCGCAGGACGAGAGGGCGATGCGCGGCTGGCGGTACGATGCCGCCGCCCGCTAGGCCGCCCGCTCGATGACCAGCCCGATTTTATCCAGCTCCTTGCCAATATCGCGCTTCGCTATTCCGATATCGTAGTCGTTCTGGAGATTCAGCCAAAGCGCAGCCGTCGTACCGAACGCCTTTGACAAGCGAAGCGCCGTATCGGCTGTCACGCCGGTTTCTTCATTAGCCAGCCGTTCGATGCGGGTGCGCGGGACGCCGCAGACCTTCGCCAGCGCGCCGGCCGATAGCCGCAGCGGAATGAGAAATTCTTCGCGAAGAATTTCGCCGGGGTGCAGCGGCGGAAGCTTCCTGGGCATGATGTTCGACCCTCCATGGTCCGTGTGGTGCAGTCTCAGTGGTAGTCGGTGAACTCAACGTCGATCGGCCCTTCGGCCGTCCAAACAAAACAAATCCGGAATTGATCGTTGACGCGGATCGAGTGCTGCCCGGCTCGATCGCCCCTGAGGGCTTCCAGATTATTACCTGGTGGCGCTTTCAAATCGCCAAGGACGGCAGCGGCGTTCAGATATCTTAGCTTGCGACGGGCAACCTTGATCAAATCCGCCGGAAAGCCCTTGCGGACGACGCCGTTGAAGGCGTCTTCAGTCCGTGCGTCCCGAAAGTTCCTGATCATCCGCGATGTGTATCATGTTGTGATACAGAAAGCAAGCTCGTTGTATCATAAGACGATACAATAGTCGCGGACGGCGTAAAGGCCGCCGTCGGTCCTCCCTGATCCACCTTTGAAACTCAAGGACTTCCCATGTCGCAATCGTCTTTCGGCGAGGCGTTGTCGCGGCTGTGGCCGACGGGCGATGCGAAGATTGCGGGCCTGCGCGCGGGGATGGTCGCAAGCGCGCCTGTGGTGTTTGCCAATATGGAATCACCACGCCGCTGCTGATCGCGCATGTCATGGCGCAGATCAGTCATGAATGCGGCGCCGGGTATGAGGTGGTCGAGAACCTGAACTACACGGCGGGCCGCATGATGCAGGTGTGGCCGTCGCGCTTCTCCACGATGGCGATGGCCGCACCTTATGCCGGCAATCCGAAAGCGCTTGCCAACAAGGTCTACAATGGCCGCATGGGCAATGCCCAAAACTCCGACGACGGCTGGAATTTTCGCGGCCGCGGGGCTGCGCAGACCACGGGGCGCGAAGGCTATGCGCGGCTGGCCAGGTTAACCGGGCTCGATCTCGTCAACCATCCCGACCTCGTCAACGATTCCAGTCGTTTTCTCGAATGCGGCGTCGCCGACTTCATTCTCTGCGGCTGCCTGCCGTTCGCGAAAGCCGATGACGTGCTCGGCGTCACACGGCGGCTGAACGGCGGCACCGTCGGTCTCGCGCAGCGTCAGGCCTGGCTGAAGAAATGGAAGGCGGCGCTCGGCTCGGCGCCGGTCGTGCTCGCGCCGGCGCCGGCGATTGCGAAGGCATCGCCGCCACCCGCCGCGCCGGCGCAATCCGTCATCGCAAAATTCATCGCCGCGCTTCTCGCGGCATTCAGGAGGAAGTGACTCGTGTCCCGGGCGCGATGCAGCGTTCTTCACGCTGCTTCGCAGAACCGGGACCCCGGTTTCTTCAAGAAGCAAGCAACCGGGACCCCGGCTCTGCAGCGCACCGCTTCGCAAGAGCCATAGCGCGTCGAAAACGCGCGTAAACGCGCTTATGGCGCTGCGCTGCGTCCGGGGCACGAGAGTAATTCATCGCCGCGCTCATCGCGGCATTCAGGAGGAAGTGATCATGTTCGAACGCATCAAGGGAGGCGTGTGATGGAGTGGGGCGATCTTGCAAAGCAGGTGATCTCGCTGGGCGCGCCGATGCTGGGCACCGCATTGGGTGGGCCGCTCGGCGGCGTGGCGGGGGAAATTCTCGCCAAGGCGGTGGGCTCGGTAACCTTGACACCGGCGGCGGTGCAGACCGCGCTGCCGGCGGCGGACCCTGCAAAACTCGCGGAAGCCGAAGCGCAGTGGGCGGAGATGATCCGCGCCGAGGCCGAGACGCAGCGCGCCGCGATCTCGGAAACGCAACAGACCATCCGCGCCGAAATTGTAAGCGCCGATCCGCTGCAGCGCTGGTGGCGGCCGGCCTATGCGGTCGAACTGACGCTGGAATGCGCGGGCCTGTGGGCGGTGCTGGTGCACGAATTCTGGACCGGCGACATCGCGACCATCAACGCGCTGGTGGGCGCAACCACGCTGCTGGTGGCCTATTGGGGCTTCCGATTCGGCGTGCTAGGCGTCTATATCTCCGGCCGCACCCGCGAAAAGGTCTCTGCCGCCACCGGACAGGACGCGCCCGGCGCGATCGAAAGAATCGTCAAGGCGGTTGTGAAGAAAAGGTAATGTTCGGGGTTAGTGTTTGTTCATGGAGCATTCACGCGCGTGAGGCTCATGTGACGGTGTCGAACATGCCGACCAACCGCGGAGACTTTTCTTGCGCCTGCTCGTCGTCGAAGATGATCCTGATCTCAACCGTCAACTGACGACGGCGCTGACCGACGCCGGTTATGTGGTCGACCGCGCCTTCGACGGCGAGGAGGGCCACTTCCTCGGCGACAGCGAACCCTACGACGCGGTGGTGCTCGACATCGGCCTGCCGAAGATGGACGGCATCTCGGTGCTGGAAGCGTGGCGGCGCAACAAGCGTATCATGCCGGTGCTGATCCTCACGGCGCGGGACCGCTGGAGCGACAAGGTACAGGGCTTTGATGCCGGCGCCGACGACTATGTGGCAAAACCGTTTCATCTCGAGGAAGTGCTCGCCCGTATCCGCGCGCTGCTGCGCCGCACCGCCGGCCATGCGCAGAGCGAGCTGAGCTGCGGGCCGGTGTCGCTGGATACCCGCACCAACAAGGTTACCGTCAACGGCAATTCGGTTAAGCTCACCTCGCACGAATACCGTCTGCTCGACTACCTGATGCACCACACCGGGCGCGTGGTGTCGCGCACCGAACTGGTCGAGCATCTCTACGACCAGGATTTCGATCGCGACTCCAACACCATCGAAGTGTTCGTCGGCCGCATCCGCAAGAAGCTGGATGTCGATATCATCCAGACCGTCCGGGGCCTCGGCTATTTGCTGACGCCGCCGACCGATGCGCATTAGGTGTTTTCACCTCGCCCCGCTTGCGGGGAGAGGTCGGCTCGCATCGTCAGATGCGAGACGGGTGAGGGGGACTCTCCGCGAGTCGCGTTTGTGGAAAGTCCCCCTCACCCCAACCCTCTCCCCGCAAGCGGGGCGAGGGAGCTCCCCGCGCTTCGGCTCAAAAGTCTTGATGGACACGCGGCAAACACCGAGAGCGCTTCCCAGCCGCCGCACGAGTTCGCTCGCGACCCGGCTATTCGTGTCGGCGACGGCGTGGGTGGTGGTGATCCTGCTGATCACCGGCATCGTGCTGTCGTCGGTGTATCGCGCGGCTTCCGAGCGCGCCTTCGACCGCCGGCTCAATCTTTATCTGCGCACCATCGTCGCCGAAGTAGCGACGCCGGACAGCACGCCCGACCAGTTTCAGTCGCTCGGCGAGCCGCTGTTCGAACTGCCGCTGTCAGGCTGGTACTGGCAGGTCACCCGCACCGACGGGGAAAAGCCCGACATAAAATCGTCGCGCTCGCTGTGGGACAAGAAACTGCCGAAGCTCGAGGAGCAGGGCAATGAGCTGACCGCGGCCGGCATCCGCATCGGCTATGTCGATGGCCCCGAGGGCCAGACCCTGCGCATGGTGGAGCGGCCGGTCGATCTCGGCGCCGACGGCAAATTCCTGGTGATGGTGGCGGGCGACGCATCCGAGATTTTCGAGGAGACCCGCGCCTTCGACTACTATCTGGGCGGCACTTTCGCGGCGCTGACGATCGTGCTGGTGCTGACCACGATCTTTCAGGTCCGCTTTGGTCTCGCGCCGCTGAAGCGCATCTCGGACTCCATCGCCGACATAAGGTCCGGCCGCGCCGAACGGCTGGAGGGCGAATTCCCGGTCGAGATCGCGCCGCTTGCGCGCGAGACCAACGCGCTGATCGACGCCAACCGCGAAATCGTCGAGCGCGCGCGCACCCATGTCGGCAATCTCGCGCATGCGATCAAGACGCCGCTGTCGGTGATCGTCAACGAAGCCTCCGGGCGAAGCGATCCGCTTGCCGCGAAAGTGCTGGAGCAGGCCGACGTGATGCGCGACCAGGTGGCGCATCATCTGGAGCGCGCGCGCATCGCGGCGCGCCTCACCATCATCGGCACCGTCACCGAAGTCGCGCCGGTGATCGAGGCGCTGCGCCGGACCATGGAAAAGATTCACAGGGATCGCGGCATTGTCATCGACGTCGAGGCCGATGCGTCCGCAAAATTCCGCGGCGAGCGGCAGGATTTCGAGGAGATGGCCGGCAACCTCGTCGACAACGCCTGCAAGTGGGCTGAGGAGCGGGTGTTTATCGAGGTGCTGGTGGAGCGCGGGGGTGGCGCGGATGGCGGCACAATGCTGCGCATCATCGTCGACGATGACGGCCGCGGCCTCTCCGCTGACGAGCGCGCAAAAGTCTCCCGCCGCGGCCAAAGGCTCGACGAATCCAAGCCGGGCTCGGGGCTGGGCCTGTCGATCGTGATCGATCTCGCCGCACTCTACGGCGGCAGCCTGACGCTGGGCACCGCGCCGATCGGGGGGCTAAGGGCGGAGCTGGTGCTGCCGGGGGTGTGAGGTTGACGACGACGTATCTTGCCGCTCCGTCATGGCCGGACTTGATCCGGCCATCCATCTTCCTCGCAAGACTCTTTGTGAAGAGTGATGGATGCGCGGGTCAAGCCCGCGCATGACGCTTCAATGGCAACCGAATGCCACCGCGCGGAGGCTCGAGAAAGTGACCGTATCTCACTTGATCTTGTTGATCCGCCGCAAATCCGCGTCGATGCGCGATTGCCAGCCCCGGCCCTTGGCCTTGTAGGCCTCGATCACCTGTCCGGACAGCCGCAGCGACACCAGCTTTTTGGTCGGCGCCTTGTTCGGGCCGCGGCCTTTGCGGATCGAGGCCGCAAGCTCGGGGAATACTTCCGCGAACGGTCTTGCCTTCGCCATTTGCTCGTCCGTCAACTCCGGACTTTGAACGGCGTCCCAATCCTTCTTGGTGTAGCCTTGGCCCGGCTTGAATGATTTTTGTCGTTTACGCATCGATCTCCTTTGTTTCATTCGGCCGTGCTGATGAGACAGAGCATATTATAGCTACGATTAATTCCGCCGTCGCCCGCCGCTTTCCCGCCTGAATTCTGCCTTCTCTTGGGTCGCGCGCCCGATGCCATCAGGCAGCGGCGGGTGGGGTTCTCATGATCGATCCAAAGCCGGTACTGCTGCTGGTGACGGCGCTGGCGCTTGGCGGCTGCGATCTCACGACCGGCAGCAGCGGATCGGCGGAGGGCTCGGGCCTCGCGGGCGCCTTCAGCGCTACGCGGACCGCCGCGGCCGACAACGAGCGGCCGGTCGCCGCGCTGACCAATGCCGAGCTTAGCCGGCTGATCGGCACCAAGATCGGCGCGGCGCTCAATGACGACGACCGGCGTCTCGCCTATGAGGCGCAGATCAAGGCGCTGGAAAGCGGGTCGCCCGGCGCGCCGATGCCGTGGCGGAACCCGGCCTCCGGCCGCTACGGCAACATCGTTCCGGGTCCGGCCTATGATCGCAAGGGCGCGCAGTGCCGGGGCTATTCCCATTCGGTGACGGTCAACGGCCAGCTCGAAATCGCCCGCGGCACCGCCTGCCGCAGCCCAACCGGGGCCTGGAGCGCGATCGGGTAGGGCTCGATACCGTCATTCCGGGGGCGCGTCTGCGCGAACCCGGAATCCAGCGACCCGGTCTGGATTCCGGGTTCGCTCGCGGAGCCTGTCATCGGGCCGGCCAGCGGCCGGACCCGTTGGCTCGCGCCCCGGAATGACGAGCTTTCCCCCCTTCTTCCTCAACGGCTTCTTAACGCCGGCCCTGTTATGACATCCGATGGACGCTTTTTGGCGTCTGTACAGGCTTGGGCGCATGAGCCAGACATCGATCGAGCGGCTGAGGGACTACCTCGCGCAGCTTCCGCCGCAGGCGCAGGCGCTGCTGATGCGGGAGTTCGAGCGCGCCATCGAGCGCGGCGAGGATATTGCCGTCGCCACCTTCGTGCTCGGGGAATTGCGCAAGGTCGTGCGCGGAACGCAAGCCGGCGAGGAGGCGCGGCCGCGCATCGAGGATCCGCCGCGGCTGGTGTTCCGCCCGCTGGAGCCTTTCCTGGTCGAGAACAATTCGCCGGTGCGCCCAGGGCAGGTCCGGCGCGCCTCGCTGCCGCCGATCTGGCAATGGCTGATTCGCGACGGCGCCCCTGACAGCGCGCGCGAATTCGAGGCGGAGCTGGCCGTGCTGCGGGAGAGCGGAACCTCATCCGATCTCGACAAGGCGATCCATAAGTTCCAGCACATTACCGCCGAAGCCATCGCCAGGATCGCGGCGCCTGCACCCGGCGACAAGCAGCGCGCGCTTTCCCGCGTCGGTCCTCCCGACGTCGTCGAGGACATGCTCACGATCGGCGCGGTGCTGAACGCGCGCGAAGCACTCGACAGCATCAACGGACGGCTGCCGAGTTTCCTCCGGGTGCTCGGGGAGTCGCAGATCATCTCGGTGACGGCCTCGCTCAACGTTCCCTCGCTGCAAACGCCTCAGGCGCTGCCGTTCGCGCTGTCGCTGGTGATGCAGCGGCTGTCCGCCCCGTGGCAGATCATTCGCCTTGCGATCAACGCCGCCGCCTCCGATGACGAAATCCGCGTCGCCGCCACCTCCTATGGCGTCGCGGTCACCATGGCGCTGCACGATCTGTCCGTCGTCGCCATGAACCTGCGCGCGGATATCAAGCGCGGCCAGTTCGACAATGTCGGCGACTATCTGAAAACCCTGCATGACGGCGTGCGCGGCCTGCGCACCGAACTCGATCTGCGCAACGACTCGCCGTGGGGCAAGCACCTGACCTCGCTGCGGGCCGATATTTCCAACGCGCTGCAATCGGAGATCGACAGCGTGCCCGGAAGAGTCAGGCGTTTGCTGCGGCAGCGCGCCGACAAGGACATTTCCGCCGGCGCGCGACTTGATGCGTCCGAGGTTGACGAGACCGCCGATCTGATCGATTTCGTCGCGGTGTGCCGCACCTATGCCAGCGAGCTTGCGATCAACGAGGTCACGCTGCGCACCTTTTCCGATTTGCAGCATTATGTCGAACATTCCACCGAGGCGCTGGTGCAATCGCTGCGCGGCCCGGACTCCCGCGGCCGCGCGTTCCGGCAGCAGCAGGTCAAGGCCGCGATCCGCTTCTGCGACGTGCTGTTCGGCCACGACTATGCCTCGCTGATGTCGCGGGCGGCGGAGAATGCGCTGGCCGGCGAACGCAAGCCGTCGCGGGCGGGGTAGGCGCGTCGCTCCGCCGGCAATTGCCGGTTGACGCCGCGGCGGAGGCAATCTAGCCTCCAGTGATGAGCGATCCGGTCCTCAATTTTGTCAGCGTTCTCGGACATCAGGTCAATGCGGGCTGCGAGAATTTTCCGCAAGGCTCGCGCGTTGTGATCGTGAACAAGACTACGGGCGAGACCCTGCCGAGCCCCGTCACGCCGGCCTCCGGCACTGCTCCGCTCGGGATCAATCTCCCGGATGATTTTCCCGCCGGCGCTTACTATCTGAAGGGCCTGGACAAGGATGGCGGCTACCTCGCGCAGAGCGTCGAGTTCCCCTTCGGCTAGCAGGCAGCGCCTGTGTCCTGAAATCTGCGATTTTCCCCCGCTTTCTCTGCCGCAATTGTCAATTGCGTGCGTGTCCGGCCCGTGGTGTAAACCGGCGCGTTGACGCCTTCGTTCCGGGCGTCATCCCACCGGAACTTAGCCTTGATGACGCTGTGGTTTGTGTTCGCGCTGATGACGGCCGCCGCGGTGTTCGCCGTGCTGTGGCCGCTCGGGCGCGGGCCGCGGCCGCAACGCGAAGGCACCGAGGCCAATGTCTACAAGGATCAGCTTGCCGAGATCGATCGCGACGTCAGCGCGGGCCTGATCGGCCCGTCCGAAGCCGAAGCCGCGCGGGTCGAAATCAGCCGCCGGCTGTTGGCGGCGGCGGATTCGGAACGCGTGTTGCCGGCCTCATCGAACGTAACCTTGCGCCGCGCGGTGGCGGTGATTGCGCTAGCCGGGCTTCCGTTGATGGCGCTGGCGTTCTACCTGCCGCTCGGCTCGCCAAGACTTCCGGATTTTCCGCTTGCGGAACGTGCGCGGGCGCCCGATGCGTCGCAGCCATTGGACAATCTGGTGGCGCAGGTCGAGGCCCATCTGGAAAAGAACCCGACCGATGGCCGCGGCTGGAACGTGCTGGCGCCGGTGCTGGCAAAGCTCGGCCGCTTCGACGACGCGGTGCGCGCCTATCGCAATGCCATCAGCTATGGCGGCGACAGTTCTACGCGGCGCGCCGATCTCGGCGAAGCATTGATGGCGGCGGCGGGCGGCGTCGTCACGTCGGACGCGAAAGCCGAGTTCGAACGCGCGGTGGCCTTGAACGCGGACGAGGTGAAAGCGAGCTACTTCCTTGGCGTCGCCGCGGAGCAGGATGGCCGCGCCGCCGAGGCCGCGTCGATCTGGCGGGCGATGCTGGCGAAGGCGCCTTCCGACGCGCCATGGCGTCCTTTGGTGCAGGCCGCATTGGCGCGGGTCGGCGGCGGCGGCACGGGCGCGCCGGCGCTGTCCGATGACACCATCAGTGCCGCGAAAGACATGAGCGAGACCGACCGCAGCGCCATGATCCGTGGCATGGTCGACCGGCTGGCGACGCGGCTGAAGCAGAACGGCGAGGACGTCGAGGGATGGCTGCGGCTGGTGCGTGCCTATATGGTGCTGGGCGACCGCGACAAGGCGAAGAGCGCCAGCGCGGATGCGCGTCAGGCCGTGGCAGGCGATGCGGATCGGCTGCGGGCGCTGAATGAGGGACTGAAGAATCTTGGCTTGGATGGGTGAATGCGAATCTTGAACGCAGGCCTCTCGTCACCTCTCCCCGCTTGCGGGGAGAGGTCGACGCGCATCGTCAGATGCGCGGCGGGTGAGGGGGACTATCCACGAGTCCCAGTACGTGGAGAGTCCCCCTCACCCCAACCCTCTCCCCGCAAGCGGGGAGAGGGGGCTCACCGCGCCCGGCTGCAACGACTTTGCTTCAAGGCAGGCATGTCATGACCCGCAAACAGCGGCGGTTGACCATGATCGGCGGATCGCTCGCGGTGCTCGCACTGGCGGCGGGGCTGGTGCTGAACGCGCTGCGCGATTCCATCGTGTTCTTCTCGACGCCGTCGATGGCGGCCGAAAAGCATATTCCGGCCGGCAAGCGGTTCCGGCTCGGCGGCCTGGTCGAGAATGGTTCCCTGGTGCGTGGCGACAATCTCGCGGTCAGCTTCAAGGTCTCGGATGGCAGCGCGACCTTGCCGGTGGCCTACAAAGGTATTCTGCCGGATCTGTTCCGCGAAGGGCAGGGCGTCATCGCTGAAGGCGCGCTCGACGCGGCCGGCGTGTTCAAGGCCGATACCGTGCTCGCCAAACATGACGAAACCTATATGCCGAAGGATGTCGCCGACGCGTTGAAGAAGCAGGGCCACTGGAAGGACGATTACGAGAAGAAGCCGGGCGTGCCAGGCTCGCCGCAGGCGAGCCAGGGAGCCGCGAAGTGATTGCGGAAGCCGGACATTATGCGCTGGTGCTGGCGCTCGCGCTCGCGCTGATCCAGTCCACCGTGCCGATCCTGGGCGCGCGGCTGCGCGATCCGGCGCTGATGAATGTCGCGCGCTCGACCGCGCTGGCGCAATTGCTGTTCGTGCTGGCGTCGTTCGCGGCGCTGGTGACGCTGCATGTCGAGTCGGATTTTTCCGTGGTCAATGTGTTCGAGAATTCGCATTCGCTGAAACCGCTGATCTACAAGATCACCGGCGTGTGGGGCAACCACGAAGGCTCGATGCTGCTGTGGGTCAGCATTCTTGCGCTGTTCGGCGGCCTTGTCGCCGCGTTCGGCAACAACCTGCCGCTGTCGCTGCGCGCGCACGTGCTGGCAGTGCAGGCCTGGATCGCATCCGCCTTCTATCTGTTCATCCTGATCACCTCGAATCCGTTTTTGCGCATCGCCACACCTCCAATCGAGGGCCGCGATCTCAATCCGGTGCTGCAGGACATCGGCCTCGCCGTGCATCCGCCAATGCTCTATCTCGGCTATGTCGGTTTTTCGATTTCGTTTTCGTTCGCGGTCGCCGCATTGCTCGAAGGCCGCATCGATGCGGCATGGGCGCGCTGGGTGCGGCCATGGACGCTGGTGGCGTGGATCTTTCTCACGCTCGGGATCGCGATGGGCTCGTATTGGGCCTATTACGAACTCGGCTGGGGCGGCTGGTGGTTCTGGGACCCGGTCGAGAACGCCTCATTGATGCCGTGGCTCGCCGGCACCGCGCTATTGCATTCCGCCGTGGTGATGGAAAAGCGCAACGCGCTGAGAGTCTGGACCATCCTGCTTGCGATCCTGACGTTTTCGCTGTCGCTGCTCGGCACGTTCCTGGTGCGTTCGGGCGTGCTCACCTCGGTGCATGCGTTCGCGACCGATCCGACGCGCGGCGTGTTCATCCTGCTGATCCTTTGCATCTTCATCGGCGGCAGTCTCACGCTCTATGCCTGGCGCGCATCCGCGCTGAAGCAGGGCGGGTTGTTCGCGCCGATCTCGCGCGAGGGTGCGCTGGTGCTGAACAACCTGTTCCTCACCACCGCCTGCGCCACGGTGTTCATCGGCACGCTGTATCCGCTGGCGCTGGAAGTCGTCACCGGCGACAAGATTTCGGTCGGCGCGCCGTTCTTCAATCTCACCTTCGCGCCGCTGTTCATTCCGCTGATGATCGCGGTGCCGTTCGGACCGCTGCTGGCATGGAAGCGCGGCGACCTTTTAGGCGCGGCGCAGCGGCTGATGGCCGCCGGTATCGCGGCGCTGGTTGCAATCGCAGTGGTCTGGGCGTGGACGCGCGGCGGCGCGGCATTGGCGCCGCTCGCCATTGGACTTGCCGTGTTCGTCATTGCCGGTGCGCTCAGCGATTTGGCTGAGCGCACCGGCTTTTTTCGGTTGCCGTTTGCAACCGCGCTACGGCGCGCACGGGGATTGCCGCGCTCGACCTGGGGCACGGCCTTCGCGCATGCCGGCGTCGGCGTGGCGCTGATCGGGATCGTCTGCGAGACCACCTGGAACAGCGAATATATCGGCTCGATGAAGCCGGACGATGTCGCCAATATCGCCGGCTATCAATTGAAGCTCGACGGCATCACGCAAAAGCAGGGGCCGAATTTTCGCGAGCAGATCGCGCAGTTTTCAGTGAAGCTCGATGGCGCGCCGCTCAGCGTAATGACGCCCTCAAAACGCAATTTTACCACGCGGGCGTCGTCGACCACCGAAGCCGCATTGCTGACGCGCGGCTTCAGCCAGCTTTATATCTCGCTCGGCGACACTTCGGCCGACGGCGCGATCGCGGTGCGGATCTATCACAAGCCGCTGGTGCTCTTGATCTGGTTCGGCCCGGTACTGATGGCATTCGGCGGCATGCTGTCGCTGTCCGACCGCCGCCTGCGCGTCGGCGCGCCGAAGCCGGCGAAAGCCGCGCGCGGATTGCAGGCGGCGGAGTAATATGAGTATCGCGGCTCCCCATTCTCCGCCGTCGTCCCGGCGAACGCCGGGACCCATAGCCTCCGACGGTGAAGTGAAGCTGGGGAGGCGCCACAGCGCGAGCCGAGAGGCCGGTGGTTATGGGTCCCGGCGTTCGCCGGGACGACGAGGACGGTGGCGCCAACGCGTTCTTATTTCTCTAACAGCACTCTTCCTCGCGCTGGCGATATCTCTACCCGCGCTCGCCGTGCAGCCGGACGAGATCATGTCCGACTCCGCGCAGGAATCCCGCGCGCGCGATTTGTCGCGCGAGTTGCGCTGCATGGTCTGCCAAAACCAGTCGATCGACGATTCCGAAGCGCCACTGGCGCGCGACCTCAGGCTATTGGTGCGCGAACGGATCGCGGCCGGAGACAGCGACGCCCAGGTGATCGATTTCCTGGTGGCGCGCTACGGCGAATTCGTGCTGCTGAAGCCGCGCTTCGAATCCCACACCTGGCTGTTGTGGCTGCTGCCGCCCTTCGCGCTGGCCGGTGGCGGGCTGGCGCTGTGGGCGCACACCCGGCGGCGTTCCAAAGCCGCGGCGGATAACGAGTCGCTGTTCAAGCTCACCGCCGACGAAGAGGCACGGCTGGAGCGGCTGATCGCGGCGGAACCGGCGCCGGATAAGTCGATTTAGCTTGCTCCGTCATTCCGGGGCGCGAGTCTTCGCGCGAACCCGGAATGACGATACCTGCGCCAAACCGCCGCATTCGTTCCCGGGTTTATTACAAAGAATTAATTCGCCCGCCAGCGCGCCGTAAGGCTGCGAACCCCATCTTCAGCAGGCACAAGGTGCTCAGCCCCCCGCACCGTTGATTTAAGCCCTCTGGAGACTTTTCGTATGACCGACCGTCCCACCGATCTTTCCTCGCTTCCCTCGTACCGCGCGCCGCGCCGTTCGCTGTTTTCCGCGCGCAAATTTGCGCTGATGGCGTCTGTGGTCGCAGGCCTCGGCGTTGCCGGCTTTGGCCTCAGCCCTGCGCCGCACAGCTTCGACGTGTTCTCTACGCCTGCCCATGCGCAGGTCGACAAGCAGGTGAAGCAGGTCGCGCAGCCCACCGGCTTCGCCGACATTGTCGAGCGCGTGAAGCCGTCGGTGATTTCGGTGCGCGTCAATATCGCCGAGAAGGTTGCCAAGGACGACAGCGCCAACAAGAGCGATGACGATTCGCCGTTCCAGCCGGGCTCCCCGATGGAGCGTTTCTTCAAGCGCTTCGGCGGACCCGATGGCATGCCCCCGGGAATGCGCGGCGGTCCGCGCGGCGGCCGCGGCCAGGTCACCGGTCAGGGCTCCGGCTTCTTCATCTCGGCTGACGGTTTTGCCGTGACCAACAATCACGTGGTCGACGGCGCCGACAAGGTCGAGGTCACCACCGACGACGGCAAGGTCTATAAGGCGAAGGTGATCGGCACCGACGCGCGTACCGACGTGGCGCTGATCAAGGTCGAGGGCGGCTCCAACTTCCCGTTCGCAAAACTTTCCGACAGCAAGCCGCGGATCGGCGACTGGGTGCTCGCGGTCGGCAATCCGTTCGGCCTCGGCGGCACGGTCACCGCCGGCATCGTCTCGGCTAGCGGCCGCGACATCGGCAACGGCCCGTACGACGATTTTATCCAGATCGACGCGCCGGTGAACAAGGGCAACTCCGGCGGTCCGGCCTTCGATACCTCGGGCGAAGTGATGGGCGTCAACACCGCGATCTATTCGCCGTCCGGCGGCAGCGTCGGCATCGCGTTCTCGATTCCCGCCTCCACCGTGAAGACGGTGATCGCGCAACTCAAGGACAAGGGCAGCGTCAGCCGCGGCTGGATCGGCGTCCAGATTCAGCCCGTCACGGCTGACATCGCCGACAGCCTTGGCCTGAAGAAGGCCGAAGGCGCGCTGGTTGCCGAACCGCAGGCCAACGGCCCCGCCGCCAAGGCCGGCATCGAATCCGGCGACGTCATCACTTCGGTGAACGGCGAGACGGTCAAGGATGCCCGCGAGCTCGCGCGCACCATCGGCGCGCTTGCGCCCGGTGCGGCGGTAAAACTCAACGTGCTGCACAAGGGCAAGGACACGGTCGTCAACCTCACGCTCGGCCAGTTGCCGAATTCGGTCGAGGCGAAAGCCGATAACGACAACAACAGCGACAAGGGCAGCGCAAAGCGCGGCACCGACGTGCCGAAGCTTGGTCTGACGCTTGCGCCGGCCGACACGGTCGCCGGCGCCGGCAAGGACGGCGTCGTGGTCACCGAGGTCGATCCGAACAGCGCGGCGGCCGAGCGCGGCTTCAAGGAAGGCGACGTCATTCTCGAAGTCGCCGGCAAGAACGTCACCAGTGCCGGCGACGTGCGCCAGGCGATCGACGCCGCGCGCACCGACAACAAGAACAGCGTTCTGATGCGGGTCAAGAGCGGCGGTTCATCGCGCTTCGTCGCGGTGCCGCTGGCCAAGGGCTGAGCAACAGAAGACTCTAATATGGAGCGTATTCTTATCGCAAAACCGGTGCCCACTTTTGCGGAATACGCTCGTAGCAATGGGAAGTGTCGCCGGCATCAGTCGCCCCCGCTGACGGCGCTTTCCGGGGGGCGGGCCAAAAGCCCGTCCCCTAAAATTACCTTCCGGTGGAATGCGCCCCCCTCCGTCGGAAGGGAAGTAAGGGCGGTGAAGTTTCCCCAAGCTTCACCGCCCGCTTTTTTCTTTCGAGCGTCGATAGGATCGCTCGCCTTGCATGCTGACGGTGCCCGCGCCATGTTGACAGAGAGCCAACCCGCCTTGAGCCGATCCGACACCCAGATGCGCCTTTTGATCATCGAAGACGACCGCGAATCCGCCGATTATCTTGTCAAGGCGTTTCGCGAGGTCGGCCACGTCGCCGATCTCGCCAGCGACGGCGACGAGGGATTGTCGCTCGCCGACAGCGGTGACTACGACGTGCTGGTGATCGACCGCATGCTGCCGAAACGCGACGGCCTCTCGGTGATCGGCACCCTGCGCGAAAAGGGCAACCAGACGCCTGTGCTGATTCTCTCAGCGCTCGGCCAGGTCGACGACCGCATCAAGGGCCTGCGCGCCGGCGGCGACGACTATCTGCCGAAACCTTATGCCTTCGCCGAATTATTGGCGCGCGTCGAGGTGCTGTCGCGCCGCCGCGGCGGTCCCGCCGAGGAAACCAGCTATCGCGTCGGCGACCTCGAACTCGACCGGCTCTCTCACAGGGTCGCCCGCGGCCAGGACGAACTGACGCTGCAGCCGCGCGAGTTTCGCCTGCTGGAATATTTGATGAAGCATGCGGGACAGGTGGTGACGCGGACCATGCTGCTCGAAAACGTCTGGGATTATCATTTCGATCCGCAGACCAACGTCATCGACGTCCACATCTCCCGGCTGCGCTCCAAGATCGACAAGGGCTTCGAGCGCCAGCTGCTGCACACGATTCGCGGCGCGGGGTATATGATCCGGGACGGGGTGAGGTAAGTAGCTGGGGCGCGGATTCAGTTAGCGCGCGGCCCGCATCGTCATGAGATGTCCTTCCGGGCGCGCACGAAAATGAAGGCAGGGAGGCGGCACAGCCGATCATATCCCTTTGGGTCTTGCAGCTTCAGTTCCTCACTTGGCGCCGGCTCGCAGATCCGTTCAATGACAAACCCGGCATCCGCAAGGGGCCCCGTCAGATCGCGCAGCGGCCGTCGGTAGTAGCGCATTTTCTCGCCGAGCCATCCCCATTCCTCTTCGATCAGTTCGGCATTCAAATATCCGGGATCGAGAATGCTTAACTGATCGTGAACCGGATGATGCGTGGAAAATACCAGTGTGCCATTTGGACGAAGCAGCCGCGCAGATTCGGCAAAGACTGACCTTAGGTCCGCCTCGTAATGGAGCACCAGCGAAGACAGCACGAGGTCAAACGATTCATCGGCGAGGATGCTTCGCAGATTGCTTACGTCACCCTGGATGACGCGGGCGCGGCCCGCGATGCGTTTTTGCGTTAACGCAACCATTGTGGCGCTGCGGTCGACGGCGACCACGCGAGCGCCGTGGCGCAGCAGCCAATCGGCGTACCAGCCGTGACCGCAACCGGCATCAAGAACATCAATTTTGTCGACCGTTGGCAGCAGCGCCAATGTCGTTGGGCGCTCGTAAAGCGCATTCCAAGGCCGATCATCGATGTTAGCCGCATAACGCTCGGCGATGGTGTCATAGTCCGTCGTCCCCGGCACGGCATACCTCCGAGCGTGTAGGGCGGATTAGCGTAAGCGTGATCCGCCAACTCCGATGCACTAAAAGGCGGTTACGCTCACGCTAACCCGCCCTACATGCTGGCCCAAGCGGCGGCGGCATGCTATAGGATTGCCTGCTACCTTAAGGATTTCCCGATGTTGATCTGGGTACTTTCCGAGTTCTGAGCCGATGACGCGCCGCTGGTCCATCGCAGGATGGACCCGACGAGTCCATTTCACGGTACGGAGCGATCCAGGTGGCTTCATCATCTCTTCCGGTTCTCTACTCGACGCCGCGCGCTGACGCCGTGGCGGATTTTGTCTCAACTCACTACGACTTGCCCGGGTCGATTGAGTGCAAGCTGTTGCGGCGTGGCTGGAACGATATCTTCGAGGTTCGGACCAGTGGAGAGCGTTTCGTTTTTCGCATTTCAAAGCGGCGCGCGCGCGGTGATGCCGATGTTGCATCGGAAACCGCGTTTCTTAGCTATCTGGACGGGGAGGACATTCCGGTGGCGGCCGCCGTTCCGACGCGTGACGGCTTGCTTTTTACGTCCGCTGTTTTTCCGGAAGGTCAGCGTCCCGCCGTCTTGTTCCGTTATGCTGAAGGACGCCCGTCACAGGCAGGTTCGGCCGCCGATGCAAGAGCAAACGGGGTGACCCTGGCGCGGATTCACGATGCCGCCGGTGGCTTCGCTGGCGACAAGGGCCGCTACCGGCTCGACCGCGACCATCTGCTGCACAGACCTTTATCTTCCATATTGGCGCTTGAAGGTCTCAGCGATTCCGTAACCACAGGGTTGGTGGATTTGACGGGGCGATTATCCACCGGGCTGGCAGAACGGGACGGACTTTCCTGGACACGCTGCCACGGCGATTGTCACGGCTACAACGCCAACATTGCGCTACAAGGACCGCGAGCCGGACAAGCGGTGTTCTTCGATTTCGACGAAGGCGGTCCTGGATATCTGGCTTACGATATCGCGGTCTTTCTCCATAGTTGTGTTATTTTCGAGCGAAAGCAGCACGAATCCTGGCACGGCTTCATTGCAGGCTATCGGTCGAACCGCGAATTGCCGCATGCGGATTTTGGAGCCGTGCACCTTTTCGTTCCTATCCGCCATATCTGGCTTTTGGGGGAGTACGCCAGCCGTATCCATGAATGGGGCAGCCAGGCCGTGCCCGCCGACTGGATCGCCGCACAGTTGGATTTCATGCTGTCGTGGGAAAAAGAGAAGCTGGTGCCAGGGTTGCTCTGAGCAACCGGCGACCCATTGTTCTACTTCGCCGCATCACCGGCTTTAGCCTGCGGCTTCGCCGGAGCAGTCTTGGCAGCACCCTTCGCATCCGCCTTCGCCGCCTTCGGCTCACCCACGTTGCGCGCATTGCCCCAGGGATCGACGGGGCCCTTGTCGGGAACGTTGCCGAGCGATCGCTGGTAGGCGCGTTCGGTTGCCTTTTCCTCGTCGATCTCGCTCTGTGTCTTGGCCTTTCCCACATCCCCGTATTGCGGGATTGGTTTTTGCTGGGCATAGGCCGGCGCGGCAACCAACGCGATGATCGCCGCGGCGTGGAACACTCTCATGCGCATGCTGCCTCCCGATAGGGTTTGTCCGTTGCCGGATCATAAACCGGAAAGCGAGGCACGTGAACGATTTGTCACTTCTGGACCCCGAAAAAAATGGCTAAGCATCTTGGACGATTTCCATTATTTTCAGCGCTTTTATGAGATCTGATCCGTGACGGCATTCGGCAAGCTGATCCGCACCACGGCGTTTCGCCTGACGCTGGTCTATCTGTTTCTGTTCGCGCTGTTCGCGGCATCGCTGCTGGGTTACTTCGCCTGGAACACGCGCCGGCTGATCAACGAGCAGATCATGACGACTGTGAACGCCGAGATTGGCCAGATCAGCAATATCTTTACCCGGCGCGGCCTGTACGGCCTCGGATCCACTATTGGAAACCGGGCGCTGCGGCCCGGCGCCAATCTCTATCTCGTGACCGCGCCGAACGGGCAGGTGATCGGCGGCAATATCGAGTCGCTGGCGCCGGGCGTGATGGCGACCACCGGCTGGTCGGAAACCTCCTACCGGCGGCTCGACGACCAGGACGCCACGGATCATCGCGCGCTGGTCAATGTCACCGAACTGACCAGCGGATTCCGGCTGCTGGTCGGGCGCGACCTCGAGGAACGGCGGCGGCTGTTCGCCATCGTCGCCAAAGCCGCGCAATGGTCAGTGCTGATCGTGGTCGTGCTCGGGCTTGGCGGCGGCATCTTCGTGGCGCGGCGGGTGCTGCGGCGGATCGACGCCATGACCGGCACCACCCAGCGCATCATGGCCGGCGATCTCTCAGGAAGGCTCCCGGTCGGACGCAGCGGCGATGAACTGGATCGGCTCGCGGAAAATCTCAACGCCATGCTGGAACGGATCGAGGCGCTGATGGTGGGACTGAAGGAAGTCTCCGACAACATCGCGCATGACCTGAAGACGCCGCTGACCCGCTTGCGCAACCGCGCCGAGGAAGCGCTCGCCAAGTCGAACAACGAAAGCGAATATCGCGCGGCGCTGGAGCGGACCATCGAAGAGTCGGACGGCTTGATCCGGACTTTCAACGCGCTGCTGATGATCGCGCGCGCCGAATCCGGGCAGGCGCGCGGCAACATGGACGATTTCGACGCCGCCGAAGTGGCGCACGGCATTCACGAACTCTACGAGCCGCTGGCCGAAGACAACGGCCTGACGCTCCATGTCAAGACCGAGCAGGCTCCGCTGCATGGCAATCGCGAACTGGTCAGCCAGGCGCTGGCGAACCTGGTCGAGAATGCGATCAAATACGGCCAGCCGGCGCCGCAGCCGCTGAGCGCGGGCGCGGTGGCCGGTGCGAGTAGCAAGGAAATCCTGATCGAATCGCGCCGCGATGGCGATCAGGTGCTGCTCAGCGTCACCGACCATGGACCGGGCATTCCCGAAGCCGATCGCGGGCACGCGGTCGAACGCTTTGTGCGGCTGGAGGCGAGCCGCACCCAGCCCGGCTCCGGCCTCGGCTTGAGCCTGGCGTCGGCGGTCGCGACGCTGCACGGCGGCGCGCTGAAGCTTGATGATGCCCACCCCGGATTGCGCGCGACGCTGGCGATCCCGGCGCTTGCTGGTGCAGTCGCTCAGAAGTTATCTTCGCCTCTGCCGCTGGAGCACCAGGAGAAGGTCTGAACCGGCTTGTCAGGAATCTTCGAAAAAGCGGTCGAATTCTGCCACAGAAAATTCAACTAACGGGGCGACACTCCCGGGCCGATGTTTTTCATCCGCCCCATTGCCGCCCCGAGGCGTTATTCGCCATGTTTGTCCCGCCCGTCGCAAAACCAAAATCGGCACCGCCCAAACGCCCGGCGATTTCGGCGCAACAGGCCGGGCGGGCGGCCGTCGTGCAACGACACCCGTTGCAACGGGCAATCGGCGATCAGTCCGCGCGCCTGACCGGCCAGGACGCTGCGCCGTCGTGGGATTTCAGCAAGGTCCCCATCCGCATTCAGGCGAAACTCGAGATTGGGGCCGCCGATGATCCGCTGGAGCATGAGGCGGACCGCGTCGCGGACCAGTTGATGCAGATGCCCGCCCCACAGGTTGCGCCGGCTTCCACGCCACCTCAGATCAGCCGCAAGGCCGCTGCCGAAGCCGCGCCTGTAGAGGCTCCCGACAGCGTTCATGAGGTGCTGCGCGCGCGAGGAAACCCGCTGGACGCATCTTCGCTGGCCTATTTTGAGCCGCGCTTTGGGCAGAACTTCAGCCATGTGCGCGTGCACGTCGGTGCTGCAGCGGCCGAGAGCGCGCGTGGGATGCAGGCCCGGGCTTACACAGCAGGCCACCACATCGTCTACGGCCCGGGCGAATACGCGCCGGAAACCGCGCGAGGGAAACGGCTGATCGCGCATGAGCTTGCGCATGTCGTGCAGCAGGGCGCATCGGAACGGCGCGTGCAGAGATTTACCGAGCCGGGGCACAAGCTGATCGGCGACGCGGCGTTCGGGATCGAGCCGCTGAAGCTGGGCGAACTCGAAATGACCTTCGGCGACGCCGTAGCGCTAGGGGACTACTTCGGCTCGTTCGAGATCGTGCGCGACCTCGCGAAGAAGCCGGGCAAGGGTCGAAACAGCAAGGGTTTGGTGCTGTATGTGTTGTGGGAGAAAATCCACAAGCACAAGCAATCGAAGCTCGGCGAGTGGTACGACAAGGACGCCGTGTTTCAGGCTGACCAGATCTCGCGCTCGCTGGACTCCAAGAACATCTCCCATTTCCCCAACCCGCAGAGCGGCGATCCCGCACGGGATCCGCTGCAGAAGAACCAGCGGGTCACACGAGACAAGAAGCCGTTCGGCGCCGCGGCTACCTACCGCCAGGCCCACGAGCAGGCGATGGAGATCTCCTACATCAACGGGACCCATCAGCAGGGCAACGACGACGCCTTGCTGGCGGACGGCTTCGCCTGCCACTTCCTGACGGATTCCTTTTCCGCGAGCCACCTCAGGACCCCGCGCGACAGCATCAAGGTTTACTGGGACAAGAAGGTACCGGGTTTCCGCCAGAAGCTGATCAACTGGCTGGCCGACCAGATCGATCGGCAGCCATTGTCATCGATCGGACCCGTCAACCTGGCCATGCGTTTCTTCGCAATCACCGGCTTCCCCTTTGTCAAGACTCCCAATTCCACGGTGAGGTCGGCCGCGGTCACGCAGCTTTCGCTTCTGCTCAGCGGCGGCGACTTCAGCTTCGGCGACGTGGTGTCGCTGATCGTGCACGATGCAGAAGGCGCGGCAGGCGTCGAGGCTTCCATCGACGGAAAGCATCTTACCCTCGCCGGTGACAAGAACCTGGTTCGCGAAACCCCGGCCGATCCGTTGGATCCGGCGGGAGACCAAGTGTACAGTTTCAATTCGGATAACGTCGCGAGCCAGACCGCGGAGGCTGCGATTGCGGCCGTCAAGGCCAGCATCGAAGACATCCATGACGCCTACTTCGCCGGCTTGCCGGAAAACCTTGGGACGCTCGGGCTGGGCTATGCGGGATTCGGCGACCTCAGCAGAACCACGCATCACAAGGACTTCAATACGATGAAAAAGGACGCCCTCGGTCGTCGCAATCTGTACAGGGCCGAACTGCTTGTCCCCACAGCCATCGACGACAAGGCGCTCCCGGCCGACAAGAAAACGTTGCCCTGGATGCAGGAGTCGGCCGAGGGCTTGCTGGACCCGGGCAACGCGGCGATCGGGAAGGCGCTGGTGGCTTTTGGGGCCGGCGAAGCCAAGGAGTTTCAGGATCGGCTCAAAACCATGACAGACCTCAAGCCCGAGCACCGTGCGGTATTGGAGCGTGTCCTGATCGCGCCGCTGGCGTCCGGCGATGCCAACCTTATTCGTACGCTGCTGAAGTCGATCCTGGCCGGTACCGCGGCGAGCCTCCGCGTCGGGCCCCAAGGCGTGGAGCCTCGGTAGCAATGGGGCTTCGAGCCCGCATCAATCCGCATCCGGCCACGCGTTAATGAGTCCACGCGACAGCGAGGCCCTTGCGGCCCAAACGCGGGTCGTGCCACACAAGGTGGCATGACCTCATCCGCGAAGGGCGACGCGGACCGACCTCGTCTGGCCGCGCAGTTTGTGGACGGACCGCGTGCGTTCGCGCCTGATGAAGCAAGGCAACGCCTTGCAGGCTGGCTCGCCGAGCTTGAGCCGGCGCAGGCGAGTGCCATCACACGTCTCGCCGAGCAGTTTCCACATGTCCGCGCCATCCTCGAAGGCATCGCGGAAGCCTCCTCCTATCTGTTCGATCTGGTGCGGGCCGATGCCGCGCGATTGATCCGGCTGCTGGAGTGCGATCCGGAGCTGCATCTCGCTGGACTGATCGAGCGAACCTCGCTTGCCGTCGCCACAGCGGCTGACGAGGCCGAGGTGATGCAGCTGCTTCGCCGCATGAAGTCGGAAGCAGCCTTGCTGATCGCGCTGTGCGACATCGGCGGGGTGTGGCC
>Ga0193726_1000277_pt1 | contig 64374 bp, 61 predicted proteins | sample H2c1metaG_FD_144928 | JGI IMG/M metagenome (GOLD analysis project Ga0193726, IMG submission 144928) | Soil microbial communities from a riparian zone of the East river system, Colorado, United States - H2c1 | ecosystem: Environmental > Terrestrial > Soil > Riparian zone | place: USA: East River... | reverse complement strand
ACAGGCCGGGCTCGCGATCGAGCTTGCCGCTGATCCGATAGGGCGGCGTGGGCGGGCCGGGAATGCCCAGCAGCGGGTAGATCTCCGACAGGTTCGGCCCCGAGAGCGTGAGATCGGCGTTGGCGCCGGTCCACTGGAAGGGATCCTGCACGGTCCCCTTCAGCGTGAGCTTGGTGGCGCCATAGTCGACGTTGAGGTCGATCGGATAGGGTTGCGATGTGTCGCGCAGCATCAGGGCCGAGCCGCCGACGAAGTGGACGGTGAGCGGCTGGTTCTCGAGCTTGCCCTTGAGCTGCAGCTCGGCCTGGGGCTGGGCGCCGGCCTTGCCCTCCGCCGTCGATACCGTGCCGTCGAGTGCCAGTTTGCGCTTGGTGTCCTGGTAGGAAAGACGGCCGTCGGTGATCTCGAGATGACCGACCAGCGGCATCTCGGTCCGTTCCTTGGGCGCCGCCGCCTTGGCGAGGCCGGTCGTCACCGGGCTTTCGCCGAGGCTCCAGTTCACCTGCTCCTTGTCGCCCACTTCGACGGCGACCTCCGGCCTGCGCAACACCAAGCTCGGCAGGACGATATCGCCCTTGAGCCAGGGCCACAGCTGGATGTCGAAGTCGACCTGCTCGGCCTTCAGCATATGGTCGGCCTTGCCCCAGTCGGCATTGGCGACCTCGACACCGTCCAGGCGAACGTGCGCCGTCGAGCCCCAGTCGATCGTTATCTTGGCGATATGAGTCTTGCGGCCGGAATAGGCGCTGGCGCTGCTTTCCACCCGGCTGCGGAAGTCGTCCGAGGTCAAAAACAGGTAGCCCGCAGTCACCGCCACCACAATTAGGGCGACAAGAATGCCGGCCGACCAGCTCAGGATCTTGGCGGTGCGTCCCATGGTTCCATGTGGAACGACCCGGTCATCGCGTTGGTTCCCCTTGCGCAGCCAGCGGACAACCCGGCACTGCTCAATGCGGCAAGGCTTCGCCGCATTCGCCGGCCTTGCCGATGCGAACGCTGCCCACCGCGATGCGATCGCCGCGCCATTGCAGTTCGACATGGGCCCGGCCACCCTCCGCGCATTGCGGGCCGTCCTCCTGGCGCCACACCGGCGTCTCGGCGGTCATCTTCTCGTAGTCGGGATAAACGCCCTTCAAGATGACCAAACCCTTGGGCAGACGGCGGTCTAGCTCATCGTGCCAGGCGGTGACGTCGGCATCGTGCCAGGCGTTGTTCGCCCAGACATAGAGCAGCTCGCGGTTGAAGTTGCCGGTGCCGGACTCATACGCCGGTAGGTGCAAAGCGACGCGGCCGCCGGCGTGCAGGATCCTGGGCTTGTCGTACCCGAAAGCCGCATCGTCGCCGGAGATCAGGATCGGACGCAGCGTCGCGGCAGGAAGGCGCTCGAAGATGACGATGCGCGGCCAGTGAAGCGTGTGAAGCGGATCGCCCGGCGCCGGCTTGAAGTCGTAATGGGCCCACGAGAAATCGTGACCCGCGACCGCACCGACTTGGCCGAACGCACTCACTTCGCAGGTTTCGCCAGGTTTGACGAGCGCTGCGACGCAGCGTGCCTTGGCGTCGGCCGCACTCACCGCGGCGGCACCATCGAGATGCCGCGGCTCCTCCGCCGCGGCGCCGGCTGCGATCAGGATGCCGGCCATGAGGGCCGTACCGATCCATCGTTCCAGTCGCCGCATTGCCGCCTCCCGGGACGAGATCAGGAATTTTACCCAAGGAAATAGTCAGCTGCCATGCAGCAGGTCGACGCGCGCCGAACACACATTTGCCACTGGCCGGCCGCGCCGTTTCGCCGGAGCCTGCCGCCATGCCAAGGGACAATCTGGACGGGTTCACCGACGACCGACGGATGAGCGTCCGGCCGCCGCTGCGCTCGAGGCCGGTGCAGAACGTCGAGACGATCTCCTCGTTGATCGTGGTCGCCGCGACACTGCTCGACGCCGACGTGCGCGGTGGGGTCTTCACCCTCGAGCAGCTCCTGAAGAAGATGCGCGAGCTGCTGAGGCCGGGTCGCACGATCGCGGCCGAGGACGTGCGGGCTGTTCTGCCGGGCATGGGATATTGTCTGGCCACGGTAGGCGGCCGATGGCGGTGGAAGCGCCGCGTGCCGGCTTATCCGGGCTGACCACGCCGCTTCTTCAGACGGCGGCGCGCAGCGACGTGAGGCGATGGACAAGCCCGTTCTTCAGAAGGTTACCCTGGCTTTCGTCTTCGGCACCGGCCTGGCGGCAGCGCTCGGGCTCGGCATCCTCAGCGCCTGGGCATGGTCGACGCCGGAAGTGTCGATCTGGCTCAAGGCCGTGCTTCCCCTTCTCACGATCGGCATCGTGGCGCTCGAGGTCATGTTGGGCCTGGCACTGCGACGCAAGGCGGGCAAGCGCTGACCGGCGAATCGCGGGCGGTGCCGCGATGGTATAGGCTCTCTTCGCGCTTTCTTGCGATCCATCCCTGAAGCCCGTGGAGGCCGGCCTTGTTGGCGATCGTGCCAGACCCTTGCCGACGGCCACGCCGTCCATGAAGGCGGCCAAGCCGAGGCAGGTCGGCGCCTGGATCGTGCTCGCGGTCCTGGTGGCATTCCTGTGCGCGGCCATCGCCTTCATGGTTGTCGGCTGGGGTCCGGGCGAAGGTGAACGTGGGCAGGAGATGTCGACTGCCGGCTATGTCGCGATGGTGCTGGGCATCATCGTCACCCTGGCGCTGGGAACGGGCCTGATGGCCCTTGTCTTCTACAGCAACCGCGAAGGCCACGATCGCGACTCGGACCTGAAGCGCGACGAATAACGTCAACGCGGCATGGCCTCGCCATCGCCTGACAGGAGCGCTTCGAGACGGTCGAGCAACGGACGCTGACCGTCGAGGATCTTCACGCGCGCATCGGCCATGCTGAACCACGCCGCCCGATCGACTTCAGGAAACGATTCGCGGCGACCGCTGCGCGGCGGCCATTCGATCTCGAAGGTGTTGCTGCTAAGGCGTTCGGGGTCGAACGCGCCCTCCAGCGCGAAGGCCTCGACCTGCTTGCCGCCGCGCTGGCGGATGCTGCCCAGGGGCTGCAGCGGGCCGGCGGGCGTGCTGCCCAGCTCCTCGGCGAACTCGCGGCGCGCAGTCATCGCGGGGTCCTCGCCCGCGACGCGCTCGCCCTTGGGAATCGACCAGGCGCCGAGATCCTTGCGACGCCAGAACGGTCCACCGGGATGCACGAGGAGAACCAGGAGCTGCCCGTCCTCGCGGCGATAGAGAAGAATGCCGGCGCTTTCCGTCGCCATGCGTGGCCTCCGGTGCGGCCTAGTCGCGCCGCCAATCCGGAAAAGCCAGGGTGCGCCAGCCGCTGCGATCGAATTTCTGCCAGTTTCCTTCGGGCTGGGCGAGGCGGTCGGCGATCGCATAGACCGCCGCCGGATGATGACCCAGGCCGCAGTGGCTGCCATAGACCTCGATATTCTCGCTCGCCGGGCCGTCTTGGTTGAGACAGGTCTGCCAGGCGCAGATGCCATCGCTGCGGCTGAAGATCGAGGTGGTCGGCACGGGCGGCGCCTCGGCCAGCATATCGAGCAGTTCCTGATCGTCGACTTTGCTGCCCGACACCATCTCGTAGGCGCGCCAGGCGTTGGTCGATTTCGGCGAACCGGCGAACGGGCTGCCGAGGCTGATCATGCAGCGCACCTTGTCGGGCGCGAGCTTGGCGAGCTGGCGGGCATAGAGGCCACCCAGGCTCCAGCCGACGAGGCTGATCTTGCGTCGATCGTAGCGCTCGAACAGTTCGTCGATGCGGGCCACCATGTCGCGCTCGAGACTGCCGCGCAGGCCGCAGTTGCGGCCCTGCTTCCAGCCGTGCGCACGGTAACCGTGCGAATTGAGAAAGCTGCGCAAGGGCCGCGTGCTCGAATCATCGGCCAGAAGGCCCGGCAGGACGAGCACGGGATGGCCATCGCCGCGCGGCGTGACCGAGAGCCAGGGACGCAGCAGCCAGAAAGCGCCGAACTCAGGCATGGCGCGGCTTTCGAGCAGCATCAGGGTCGTCGACGGAGGAGGGAGAGCGGCGAGGGTGGCGGACATGTTTTCCTTGTTACGCTACGCATTGAGAACAGGGGTCAACGGTTGCACTGCAACATGGCTGCATGTCCAGCCCTGCCCGTGCTGTGGCGTTCCGTCACCATCCCGGCGCGGCCGGTTATCGCACGAATCGTGCGTCAATCGTAGTTGACCCGAAGCCTTTCGGCGAAAGCGCCGCGCTTGCTCAGCACGCCGTCAGGACCCGGTGCCCGCCGCAGGTTCGGCCGCTTGAGCAGCGGCTTCAGCATCAGCGGCAGCAGGGCCTTGTTCATCTGGGCGCCGAAGCAGGTGTGCAGGCCGTAGCCGAAATGAATGTATTCGTGCGGCAGCCGCCTGGGATTGAAGGATTGCGGATCGAGCAGCCGCCGCTCGTCCATCATGGCCGAGCTGAAGGCGGCGTAGACCGTGGCGCCCTCAGGCACCTGGGTAGCACGCGACGTGCCCGCGGCGATGACGGTGGGCTGCGTGGCGACGCGCGGCAAAGCGGGGCCCAGGGGATCGAAGCGCATCGCCTCGAAGAAGTAGCCGGCCAGCAGCTGGTCGTCGTTGGCGCGCGCCGCCTGTTGCGCGCCGGCCAGCGCATCGGGCCGGCGCAGCAACTGCTCGAGCGCCTGCGGCACCACCATGGGCGGCTGCGGCGGGCCGCCGACGGCGAAGCTCATCAGCGCGACGCGGATCCACCAGTCGTCCTTGAAGCGGTCATTGCCGGCGGCCTGCTCCTCGAGGCAGCGGCCGAGGACATCATCCTGCTTCACCCCGGACGCGCGCCGCGCCTCGATCAGACCCTGGACGTGGGCTTGCAGGCGCGGCGCCAGCACATCGACTTCGGCCCGTAGCTTGGGATCGTCGGCGGCATCGACGAACTGGAACTCGAACAGGCGGGTCGCCCAGACGCGCATGTCGCCGTCGGGCGGATCGGGGATGCCGAAATACGATCCCAACACCTCGAAGGTGACCCGGCGCACCAGCGAATCGACGACCTCCAGATCGCCGTTCGCCTGCGCCACGATCTGTCCGGCGAGCTGCTCGACCGCAGGCGCGAGGCGCTGGGCGATGTCGGCCGGCCGCACGACCTTCATCAGGGCGGCTGTGTCGTCGCGATAGACCGGCGTGTCGTCCATGCCGAGGATGAAAGGAAACCCGCCGGTGATGATGCCGACCTTGCGCGCCCATGGCACGCGAAACGCCTGGTCGTTCAGGAACACCTCGCGCACATCGTCATAACGCGTCACGACGACGGTGTTGCGGAAGCGCAGGATGGGACGGATGGTCCGCAGCACGCGAAACCCGAAGGGAATGCGCGCCGCGACCCATGTCATCAGCCAGGCCTTGAATCCGGTGGCCGGCGGGCGCAGCGGATCCTGCGTCGTGGTCATGCTCATAGGCTTGCCAGGTATTTGAGGGCAGGAAGGCTCGGCAGGAAGAAATATTCACCTCCGGCCGACTGGATGAAGGTCTCGACATTGACGATGCGGCGCAACGGCTGCTCGCCGATGGTGAAGCCGCCTTTCGGTCCGACCAGCGGATCGGTCTCGTCGTACAGCGTCGCGAAGTTCTTGTTCAGGATCCAGGTCTGCTGGACGAACTCGAACTGGCGGGCGATGTCGGCGTTGAGGCAAATGAAGAGCAGGCCGCGTTCCGCGCCGTCGTCGATCTGCCGGTCGGCCGCCGGAGGGCCGTACTTGCGGCCACGCCGCAGGATCCGGTGATTGTTGGCTGCGTCGAGCAGGGTCTGCGCCGAGACCACGTCTTTGGCCAGGCTGTCGCGCGGATTGGCCCGGCGCACATGCGAGCCGACCGGGCAGCCATGGCCGTGCGGATCGACCTCGATGAAACCGAAGGCGTTCTGCGGGAAGTCGTACTCGTCCGGTGGGAGAAACCCGCTCGGGCACAGCATGTGGCCGTCGACGTTGCGGCCGACGACCCGTTCGGCCAGCCAGTCGGCCGTCACATGCGTCGCGGCCGGATCGTGGGCGCGAATTCTGGCGGCGTTGTCGGCCAGCGACTTCCAGAACCGGCCGACGTACTGGCGAAGCTCGCGCACCACCATGTAGCTGCCGTTGAGACCAAAGTTGAAGGTGCCCTCCGGCGCCCCCTGCTGCGTCAGGTCCGAGGTGCGGGCCAGCAGATCGTCCGGCACCAGCGGACCGGGCGCGTCTTCGGCATGGGCATTGAGATGGCCCAGCAGGATCTCGCCCAGAGGCACGCCATGCCAAGGATCGCGCGGAGCGGGCTGGCCGTTGCTGAGGACGATCGTATCGTCCTTGCCGCCATCGTCGGTGCCGAACGGGATCGGCTGCGACAGGCCGTCGGCGAATCCGAAATGCTCGCGGGCGATGCCCTTGGAGTCGAGCTGCAGGTCGAGCGCGAGTTGGTGGACGATCTTCACGTTGTGAGCCGCGAGCGCCGTCTCGGCCGCGTCGGCCCAGTCCTGGACGGCTTTCGCGTCCTTGTCATAGAGCAGCAGCATTGCGTGCACGGTCGTCGGCGTTATCACCTGACGCGGCGGCTCTCCCTTGTCCGGGCCGCTCAGCGTGCGATCGTCCTTCACCGGCGTGTTGCCGCTCCAGCGCGGCCCGCCCTCGATGACGGGACGCTGCCACTCGTCCTTGATCCTGTCGCCCAGGCGGCGCAGCCGGTCTTCCTGGTACATGCCCTCGCGAAACGGCTGCGAGAAGCTCGCCAGCGCCTCGGCCGACAGCCCCGACTTCTGCAGTCCCGTCCAGGTGAAGGCGATGCAGGCGGCGCGCGCGTCCTTGCCGTCGCTGTCGGTGATGGGCGCAACCGCGGCAAGGGCCTTCAACCACGCGCCCTTGCCCGCGACGATACCGGCGCCGGGACCGTTCTCCGGCCAGTCGCACATCAGGAACAATGCCTTGGCCGCCGGAAGATCCGAAAATCCACTGACGACGATGCCCTGCGTCTGCGCATCGTGCGGCCGCTTCAGCTTCCAGCTCGGCCGTTGCGCCGGAAGTCGATCAGGCGTTCGACCGATCACAGATCCCGCGCCCATGCCGCTGCCTCCTGCTCGCTCATCGTTTCCTTCCGCAGGCCGCAGGCGATGCGGGCATTGCGCTCGATCTGGTCGACCGTGAAATCACGGTAGGCGCTGTACCAGAAGCGGCTCACCGCCATCGAATGGCGGGCCCATGCCTTGAACTTCCGGCCCTGGCTCGCGCCGTCGAGCACGAGGAAGCGGGTCGGCGGGAAACCGACGTCGCTGCCCCACGCCAGGGTGAGACCCATGTGCGCCTTCTCGATGAAATCGTCGAGATAGCTTTCCCAGCTATGGTCGAAGTTGCTGAAGAACATCAGGCGGCTGCCATTGTTCACGAACGCCCAGTGAGCGAAGTGAACCGTGCGCATGCTGCCGAGGTAACCGTCGGTCGCAAGGACCCGCAGCAGCAGCCCCAGGCCGCGGTGACCGACGCGAAACAGCCCCGTGCGCAGGATGCCGGGTTTGACCAGCACCACGCTGCCCATATGGTTTTGCGGGATCCAATCCTCACGGCGCGCCATCTCGCCCAGCAGGCGCTCGTCGACCGGCGGCGCATCCTGCGAGGAATCGCGCCGTTCGAGCCAGCGCAGCCATAGCACGACCACCGGGGCCATGAAGAAGACGCCGCTCAAAAAGCCGAGCCCCACGACCTTGATGGATAGCCGCAGGGAGTCGTCGACATCCAGGCCGGTCATCAGCACGGCGACGCCGACGCCGATCACAGAAGCAATGACGAGGTAGGCCACCACGACGAGCACCCCGGCGACGATGGTCGTGGTCGACAGGTTTGGCAGGGTGAGGCGGCGCGGCCGGGCCGGTACGACGCCGCCCGGCACAACCGCTCGCCGCCGGGCCAGCAGGATCGCCAACACGACCACCGCGATCACCAGCCCGACGATGTACCGGCCGGCAGGCGTCATCGGCGCCAGCGCCATGCCCGGGAGGGAGAGACAAAACAGGGTGAAAAAGGCGAAGACGACAAGCTGGCCCCAATCCGCCAACCGTTCGAGCCAGAAAATCCGTGCCGGCGCAGGCTGCGCCAACCAGGGGAAACGGCCGAGCAGCTCCACGCGCAACTTGCGATGAATCTCCGCGGCCGTGATGCCGCGATAGGGATTGGGGTCGGTCGGGCTGGGTTGCGCCAGCGCAGCCCGGGTCGCCAGGAAGAGCTCGCCTTCGGCAAGGATGCGATCCCGATCGAGGCCGCGATTGCCCTGATGGAAGACGCTGGGACGCAGCGTCCTCTTTTCGAGGTAAGGCGCGAGCGGATAGCGCGAAAAGGGCTTGGTGACCGCGTCGTAGGTCAGGCCGTCGCCATCCGCGGGACGCTTGCAGCAGCGCAGCATCGGCCGAAGCTGAACGCCGAAGGCTGCTTCCATCTGGGCCCAGAAGGGGCCCGGCGGCCCGTCGAAATTCGCCTCGATCACGAAGATGGGATCGTAGCTCGGGCTCTCGAACACCGACATCGACATGAAATGGAGCGCGGGCACGCCTTGCTTCAGTGCGCTGTACGACTCCACCGCCCCTGGCGGTTCCTGGTCCTTCTTGAATTCCTCGATGAGACCCGAAAGGCGCCTGGCGCTCTGCGGCTCCACGTCCAAGACAACGGACAGGATCGTCTGCCGCATTTCATGCCCCCTGATTGAGATGCAATTTTGACGAGCAATCCGGACCAGTCAATCTCTCTCTAACAGAGCAAGGGGCGACCTTCCGACCAGTTGCACATTCGGCGCGCCTCGCACACTTTCCAAAAGAGCGGAATTTTAGCCCCGCGTGCGGGCATCATGGGGAGAATTCCTGTGTGGCGGTTGGCAAGGTTGAGGTCGGACGGCCGGCAGCCGCGTTCGGCTGAATCGTCCAGTCCCGACTCCGCCGCCGGCCCAGCCACCGGATGGCGGCTGGCAACCCTGCTGTTGCTGTTTGGCGGCAGCCTGATGGTGCCGGCGCTGGTGGCGACCGGATTGCTGCTCGCGCGCGAGGCCCGCACGCAGTCCGAGCAACTCGACCACCGCGTCTAGCAGGTAGCAGGCGACCTCGCCCACGACATCGACCGCGAGCTGAAGTTGATGACGGCGACGCTCATCGTGCTCGTCGGTGCCCCCAACTCGCCGACATGCCCATCTTGTTCTGCACCGCCTACGCCGAGGAAGCGGGCCTGGTCGAACAGACGCTCGCGGTGCGCCACGCGGCGCTGATTCCCAAGCCAGTCTCGCGCGCCAAACTCAAGCAGGCCTTCACGCAGCTATTCGCCGGCGACTGAGCGTCGGACGAGCGGTTCAAATTCCCACTCCACGGGCGCTGCGATCATGATGTGATCGCAGCGCCCGTCAGATCGTCGTTAGCGTGTATAGACGGTCGTGGTCGCAGTCGCGGGAGCCGGGTCGGTGTAGACGACGGTTCCCGGCGTGGCCGGCGTGGCAACGACGGTTGAGGCGGGCGCGGGCTGTTGAACGACGCGTTCCTCCTTGATGCTGCAGGCGCCCAAAGAGGCGACGAGAGCGACGGCAACGATTGGCAAGGACTTCATGGCGAGGCTCCCTGGGTGGTTTGAATGACCCAAGGCAACGACGGCAACAGACGGCGGTTGCATGGCGCATTCACTGCCACGGAGGGCGGCCGATGGCGCGTCCACCGAGGCTCACCGCGCTGGCTGAACGATCCGTCTACTAGCGAAAAGGTTGCATCGCCTGGCAACCCCCATACCGTCTCGGCGTTTCGATCTCCTAACATGGAGATACCCCAATGAATGCCATCATTTACCTCGTCGGCCTAGTCGTGGTCGTCATGTTCATCCTGTCCCTCATCGGCCTTCGTTGAGGGAGCGCCCCATGGCCGTTATCGCTTCATCGACCGCGCCGGTCGTCGCCGCCGACCCCGTTCGCGCACGCTATCTCGAATGGGGTCCCGTGATCCTGGGCGCGCTCGGCGCCACCGCGATCTCGGTCGTCCTTCTGACCTTCGGCGCCGCGCTGGGTCTCAGCGTCGTCTCGCCCTATCCCTATGCCGGCATCTCGGCCAAGGGTCTTGCCGTCCTCACCGGCACCTACGTTGCCCTGGTCACCGTGGCGAGCTTCGGCGCCGGCGGCTATCTGGCCGGCCGCTTGCGCGCTCCTTGGCCCACGGCGACGGGGCCCGAGGAAGCCGAATCGCATTTCCGCGATGGCAGCTATGGCTTCGGCGTCTGGGCGCTCGGCGTATTGCTGGGTTCGGCCCTTGCCGTGTCGGGAGTCGGCGGCGTCCTGAAGGCCGCCGTCCATTCGGGGGCCACCGTCGCGGCTGCGGGCACCGCGGGTGCCGCCGCCAATCCGGCGGCCGGCGCGGCGCTCAATCGCTTGTCGATGGAGCCCACCGACTTCGCCGTCGATCGCGTGCTGGCGCCCGCGCCCGGCGGTGCCGCGCCTGCACCGGCTGGCGCTGCTGCGGCGTCGCGGGCCGACCTGGCCGCGCCGATCGCCCGCTCCTTCGCCGCGAACATCGACAATCCGCAGCTCAACGCGGCGGACCGCACTTATCTGGTGCAACTCGTCATGCAGCAGACCGGCATGCCGCAGGCCGATGCCGAGAAGCGTGTCGACACGGCCTTCACGGACCTGAAGGCCGCCGAGCAAAAGGCCCGCGACGCGGCCGAGCGCGCACGCAAGGCCACGCTCATCGCCGCGTTCCTGGCGGCCGCGACCCTGGCGATCGGCTGCGCTGCCGCCTGTGGCGCCGCCTCGCTCGGCGGGCGTCATCGCGACGAGAACACCCTGGTCGTGTTCTGGGGTTCGCGCCGCTTCTGGTAATCCCAGCCCGACCTGATAAAGCGAGGCCCGGCTGCGATGGCAGCCGGGCCTTTTGCTTTTTCAATCCCGCATGAAGATCGCCACCTACAACATCAACAACGTCAACCGACGGCTGCCCAACCTGCTTGACTGGCTCAAGCGCGCCCGACCCGACGTGGTCTGTCTGCAGGAACTGAAGGCGGCCGACGACGCCTTTCCCGAGGCCGAGCTCAGCCGGGTGGGCTACGGCGCGGTGTGGCGCGGCCAGAAGACCTGGAACGGCGTCGCCATCCTGGCCAGGCGGGCGACGCCCGTGCTCATCCGCAAATCCTTGCCGGGCGATCGCGCCGACACGCAAAGCCGATACATCGAGGCGGCGGTCGACGGTCTCGTCATCGGCTGTCTTTATCTGCCCAACGGCAATCCCCGACCGGGACCAAAATTTGCCTACAAGCTCGCCTGGTTCCGTCGCCTGCAGGACCACGCCAGAAAGCTCCTGAAAAGCGGCGCGCCCGTCGTACTGGCCGGTGACTACAACGCCGTGCCCACGGACTTCGACATCTATTCGATGACCTCATGGAAGGACGACGCACTGGTCCAGCCGGAAACCCGCGCCGCCTATCGCAAGCTGCTTGACCAAGGCTGGACGGACGCTCTGCGCACGCTTCATCCCGACAAGCCGATGTACACTTTCTGGGACTACAAGCGGCGGCGTTGGGAGCGCGATGCCGGGCTGCGCATCGATCATCTTCTCCTCGCGCCGGCGCTTGAGCATCGGCTGAGAAAGGGCGGCGTCGACCGCGGGGTGCGCGGAGAGAATGGTGCGAGCGATCATGCGCCGGCCTGGATCGACATAAAATGACCTCCTTCCAGTGCAGGGTGATTGCCCAGCAGGACCGGCTGTAATTTCGATCAGCAAGGCTGCCCCGCCGGCGTTGAACAATATACTTGCATCGATATTGCATCCTTTCTGCCTGGTAGGGGACCGGCCAGATGGTTCGTGGTGGGGAGCGACGAGGCGGACATGGACCTGATGCTGCCGGTGAAGATCGAGCGCGTGCTGGATGAGCTGCGGCCGGCGCTGGGCTACGGCGAGATGACGCTGCTGCCGGATCTCGCCACCGGCGTGGCCCTGGCGCCGGACGATGCGACGGACGCCGACGCACTCCTCAATGCCGCCCTGGCAGCGGTGCCGCCGACCGCGCAGGGAGTACCGGGCTTCTTCTCGCCTGCCGCCCAGGAGGCGGCACGCGAGCGACTCCTGATCGAGCACGAGTTGCGCCAGGCTTTGGATCACGACGAACTGTCGCTGCATTTCCAGCCGGTGATGCAGGCGCCGCAGTGCGCCGCGCCGCGGCGAATCGTCGGTGCCGGGGCGCTGATTCGCTGGAACCATCCGACGCGCGGCCTGATCATGCCGGGCGTCTTCCTGCCGGTGGCCGAGCAGAGCGAACTGATGAACGACATCGGCCGTTGGGTGTTGCGCAATGGCTGCCACCAGCTGCGGCTGTGGGACGAGGCCGGGATGCCGGCGCTGCGGCTGGCGGTCAATCTCTCGGCCGCGCAATTCGCCGATCCCCGACTCAGCCGCAATATCGGCGACGCCCTCGATGCGCATGGGGTCGCGTGGGATCGGCTGGAGGTCGAGATGACCGAGACCGCCGTGATGGGCAACCGCGACAAGGCCGCCCGCGTCTTTCACGACCTGCGGGCGCTCGGCGTCACGGTGGCGATTGACGATTTCGGCACCGGCTATTCGACCATGAGCCAGATCAAGGATCTGCCGTTCGACACGATGAAGATCGACCGGGAATTCGTGCACGGCGTCGACACCTCGCGTGAGAGCCAGGCGATCTGCCGGGCGCTGATCGAACTGGCCAAGGGCCTGGACATCGCCGTGCTCGCCGAGGGCGTCGAAGTCGAAGCCGACTTGAAGCGGATGCAGATGCTCGGCTGCGAGCTGTTCCAAGGCTATTATTTCAGCCAGCCGATGCCCGCCGACAAATTCGCAACCTGGGTTCACGACAAGGGCGCGATCGCCGGCGAGTGAGCCGTTACCAATCGGAAACTTGATCCCGAACGCCGCAGCGCCATTTTGGCGGCAAGAGGTAATCCCATGATCGAACTCAGACCTTTCGACAAGTTGGGCAAGTCCAACCACGGCTGGCTCAACGCCAACTTCCATTTCAGCTTCGCCGAATACCGCGATCCCAAGCGCGTACACTGGGGCGCACTGCGCGTGTGGAACAACGACCGCATCGCGCCCAACTCGGGCTTCCCGCCGCATCCTCACCGCGACATGGAGATCGTGACCTACGTCATCAAAGGCGCGATCACGCATCAGGACCATCTCGGCAATCAGGGCCGCACCGAGGCAGGCCAGATCCAGGTGATGAGCGCGGGCAACGGCATCCAGCACGCCGAGTACAACAAGGAGAACGCCGAGACCGAGCTGTTCCAGATCTGGATCCTGCCCAACAAGGAGGGCGTGCCGGCGCGCTGGGAGACGGTGCAGTTTCCCGCCGATGCGCGCGACGGCAAGCTGGCGCCGCTGGCTTCGGGTCGCGGCCATGACGGCGCTATCCCGCTCTACGCCGACGGCGCGCTCTATGCCGGCACGCTCAAGGCGGGCCAGACGATCCGCCAGAAGCTCGACGGCAAGCCCGCCTATCTCGTGCCGGCCAAGGGCAAGATCGAGGTTTTAGGCAGCGACGGAAAGCCGGTCACCGCCAACGCCCGCGACGGAGTGGCCGTGGTCGACCAGGACGAGATCGAGATCAAGGCAGTCGAAGACGCCGAGATTGTGCTGGTCGAAACCGACAAGTTGAACTAACGCGCCGTTTCGTGCTCTTCCTCCTTCTTCCACCTCTCCCCCGCCAGGGGGAGAGGACGGGTGAGGGGCGGCGCACGTCGATTCCCCTCACCTAGCCTCTCCCCCTAGCCGCGCCTCAGAAGGCGCTGAGGGGGAGAGGAACATGAGCGAGAGGGGGAACGGCCATGGCCTACAAGGGCTTCGATCTCAGCGGCAAGGTGTCGCTGATCACCGGCGGCAATGGCGGCATCGGCTTCGGCATGGCCGATGCGCTGGCCGAGGCCGGCGCCGACGTCTGCATCTGGGGCACCAACCCCAAGAAGAACGACGCCGCTGCAGAGAAACTGAAGCGCCACGGCCGCAAGGTCCATAGCCAGATCGTCGATGTCGGCGAGGAGAAGCAGGTCCAGGCCGCCTTCGCCGAGACGCTGAAGGTAATGGGCCATGTCGACAACTGCGTTGCCAATTCCGGCGTCTCGGGCCGCGGCAAGGGCTCGATCCTGGAGATGGACTACGAGGAATGGCGCCGCGTCATGCGGGTCAATCTCGACGGCGTGTTCTTCACCTTTCGCGCCGCGGCAAAGCATATGGTCGAACGCGGCAAAGGCGGCTCGCTGGTGGCGATGGCCAGCACCGCGGCCATCGAGGGCGCGGCCCGCTCGAGCCACTACGGCGCCAGCAAGGGCGGCGTCACCGCCATGGTGCGCGCGCTTGCCGTCGAGCTGGCGCGCTACAAGATCACCGCCAATTCGATCCTGCCGGGCTGGATCGAGACCGAGATGACCGCCAACGCCTTCGGCAACGAGAAATTCGCCGGCAACGTCATGCCGCGCATCCCCGAGCGGCGCTGGGGCGTCGGCGCCGATTTCGGGCCGATTGCGGTCTATCTGGCGAGCGGCGCGACCGGCTATACGACGGGGCGCGACTTCGTTATCGATGGCGGCTATACCTTGTTCTAGTCCGAAGCATCTCGGGGAGACGGAGAAATGGTGAAGAAATTCGCGGCCTGCCTGGCTATTGCCCTGATGACGGCCGCCGTGTCGGCCACCGCGCAGCAGCAACCCGCAAAAGCGGCAGCGACGGCACCGACAGCGGCGCCCAAGGCCTCCGGCGAGGACCGCTACATCGGCTACTACTATCCCAAGCCGACCGCGACCGAGACCTTCGAATCGAGCATGCAGACGATCGCCGGCGCCGAGCGGGCCCAGCGCGTCCAGTTCGTGACCGTGGTGTCGCAGGGCACGATCCAGTCGGCCTATCGCGTGCCCTACGCCGTGTTCGCCAAGGGCGAGAAGGCCGACCGCCTGATCATCGTCGGCCTGCAGCAGGGCGAGCTCAACACGATCTATCGCATGCGCGCGTTGCTCGCCAACATGACGACCATGTCGCGCCTGTCGCCGTTCTTCCAGGAGCGCACGGTGGCCGAGGACGCCACCTTCTTCGACCTGCTGAAGCTGCTGGGCTTCCGCGAGCTCACCATCACCGACGGCGAGAAGACGACGCTCCAGGTGACGATCAAGTAAGGGGACGCCTTAGCCTCCCCCGTCTTACGGGGGAGGTGGCCCGAAGGGCCGGAGGGGGAGAGCCTCAGTCGAGGTCCCTCTCATTTCAGATCTGAAATCTTCGACGATCATCGCCCTGCTCGCCCCCTCCCTACCCTCCCCCGTATGACGGGGGAGGAGAATTAGGGCGCGACCGCGTCCGCCACTTCCTTGTGGTACCAGCCCAGCGCCTTTTCGAACTTGCCGAACGTCTGCCGGCTGTTGGCGCCGGTCGGGAAGTTGCGCTGGATCGACTCGCCGATGGCGAAGTCCTCGCTGAGGGCTATCGCGAAGAGGTCGACATTGGCCTTCCAGTAGCTCTCCGGCTTTTTCGCCTTCTCCTCCGGACTGACCAGCACGGAGAACTGCATCACCGATTCGTCGGGCGAGACCGGAAAGCTGGTGAACACGCCGCAATGATCCTGGGTGTAGGTCAGCACCGTGTTGGGGAAGAGCTGATAGAGCACGATGGCGTGGTCGAGGATGCGCCACGTCGCCTTGGGCTGGCCCTCGAGCTCGGTGAGGGTGCGCTTGGCGGCCGCCATGCGGAGGTGGCGGTCCATCCGCTCATAGGTCGCGATATTGTCGAGGAACAGCGGATAGACGGTGCCGGGATGCAGGTAGCGGAAGTGATAGAGCTCGAGGAAGGTGTCGATCACCAGCTTCCAGTTCATGCGCGGCCGCACCGGCTCCGAGCTGTGCAGCTCCCAGCCCTGCATGTCCCAGCCTGACAGGTCGACCTGGAGCGCGCCGAGATAGGGATCGATGTCGAGGCTCGCCTCCTCGCCGTCCTCCAGCGCCGTCGGCACGACCCAGATCAGGCCGTACTTCTCCGCCAGCTTGACGCGGCGCAGGCCGTGCTTGCTTTTGTCGACATCGCCGAAGGCTGCGCCGTCGGTGATGCCGACCAGGCGGCCGGTGAGGTCGTAGCTCCAGCCGTGATAGGGACAGACGAAGGCGCGCTTGTTCGAACCGCAAGGCTTCACTTCGACGCTGGCGCTGCGGTGTCGGCAGACGTTCAAGAACGCCCGCAGCACGCCGTCGGTGCCGCGCGTCACCAGGATCGGCTGGCCGGTGTCGTTATGGACGACGAAATCGCCGGGTTTGCGCACCTGGCCCGAGAAGGCGACGACGATGGGATGGTGGCGGAACAGCAGGTCGACCTCGCGCTTGAAGCGCGCGGGATCGTAATACTCCTCGACCGAGGTATGGCTGACGCCCGGACCGTCGTCCCGCGTGTTCGTACGCACCATGTGCAGCATCCGCTCGAGATACGCTACTTGGTCGGCCTGTCGCATCGCCCTCTCCGTTCGGCTAGATGGCGTTCATTCCTCCATCGATCACCAGCTCGGTGCCGGTGACGAAGCGTGACTCGTCGGAAACCAGGTAGAGGATGCCATAGGCGATGTCCTCGGGCGCACCGAAATCGCCGATCGGGATGCGTTTTCGGGCGCGTTCCCGTGCCTTGTCGTTGGGCATCACGGCATTGCCCATGGGCGTCAGGATGATGCCCGGATGGACCGAATTGCAGCGAACCTTGTAGCCCTTGCGCGCACAGTCGATGGCCACCGTTTTGGTAAACTGCCGCACCGCGCCCTTGCTGGCGCCGTAGGCCGAGAGGTCTGGTGTGCCCAGGAAGGCCGCCAGCGACGAGGTGTTCACGATCGAGCCGCCGCCGGATTGCCGCAGCGCCGGCACGCCGTACTTGCAGCCCAGGAACACGCCTTCGACGTTGACCGACAGCATGCGCCTCCATTGCTCCAGCGTCTCCGTCTCGAACGTCGCGGGAAAGGGTCCCGAGATGCCGGCATTATTGACCAGCCCGTTCAGCTTGCCTTCGCGCTCCAGGATGCCGTCGATGATGCGTTTCCAATCGGCTTCGCGCGACGTGTCGTGCTCCTCGAACCGTGCCTTGCCGCCGATCTGCTGCACGGTCTCGAGTCCGCCCGGGCGATTGATGTCGGTGACGATCACCGTCGCGCCTTCCTGGGCGAGCAGCTTGGCCGTGGCGCGGCCGATGCCCGATCCGGCGCCGCTCACCAGCACCACCTTGCCTGCAACCCGGCCCATGCGGTCCTTCCCAATCTTTCTTGAGGCGAGGCTAGAAGCGGCGCAGGCTCGCAGCAAGCACGGAGGAGCGAAATGGCCCGCACCCTGGAATTCTATTACGACTACGGCAGCCCCTACTCCTATCTGGCCGACACCCAGGTCGAGGCCATCGCCAAGCGCGCCGGCGCGGCGCTGGTGCGCAAGCCGATGCTGCTGGGCGGCGTCTTCAAGGCGACCGGCAACGCCTCGCCGATGGCGGTGGAACTGAAGTCGAAATGGAGCAGCTTCGACCTGCCGATGTGGGCCAAGCATTACGGCATCCCGTTCAACCGCAATCCGTTCTTTCCGGTGAACACGCTCGCCTTGATGCGCGGCGCCGCGGCGCCGCAGATCGACGGTAGCTTCGAGGGCTACCATCCGGCCGTCTACAAGGCGATGTGGGTCGACGGCCGCAACCTCAACGACATGGCCGAGGTGGCGAAGGTGCTCACCGAAGCCGGCCTCGACGCGCGCAAGATCGGTAACCGTATCCAGGAGCAGGACGTCAAGGACCGGCTGAAGGCCGCGACGGATGAAGCGGTGGCGCGTGGCGTGTTCGGTGCCCCGACGAGCTTCGTGGGCGACATGATGTTCTTCGGCAACGACCGCCTGCCGTTCGTCGAGATGGCGTTGAAAGGGAATCTCAAATGACCAGGCTCGGTGCCCTGCTCGCGACCGGCATGCTGTTCGCCGCGACTCCGTCCTTCGCGCAGACCGTCGGCAATTGTGCGCACGGCGGCGGCGCCAGCCAGCCGCAGGCGGTGTGGGTGCTGTTCGATCTCGGCAGTGCCCAGGTGCGCGGCGACAACAAGAACAAGATCGCCGAAGCGGCCGTTACCGCCAAGGCGCGCCAGGTCACCGCGATCTGCGTGATCGGCCATACCGACAAGCTGGGCGACAAGGCATTGAACGAGCAGCTGGCGCGCGCCCGCTCCAAGGCCGTCGCCGCCGAGCTGGTCGGTGCCGGCATCCCGGCCAAGGATATCGTCATTGCCGCCGACCCCGAGGCGTTCGGCAACTTGAGCCTGGGCAATCTCGATGCCCAGCAGAAGGATCGCAAGGTGACGATCCTGTTTTCGCGTTAACGCGCTGCCATCTCGATCACCGCCTTGCCGACGACCTTGCGGTCGATCAGCACGCGGAAGGCATCGGCCGCGCGTTCCATCGGGAAGCGGTGCGATATGTGCGGGCGCATGACGCCGAGCGCCGCCAGGCGCGGCAGTTCGTCGGCATAATCCTGGCCGAGCTCGGGCGACAGGCGCCGCACGGTCTCGCCGGCGCGCACGCCCAGGATCGACAGGCCCTTGATCAGCACATGGTTGGACATGATCCTGGTCGGACCGCCTGACGCGAAACCCACGACCAGCAGCCGCGCGCCGTAGGCCGTGGCGCGCATGGACTTCTCCAGGATCTCGCCGCCCACCGGATCGTAGACAACGTCGGCGCCATGGCCGTCGGTCATCGCTTTCACAACCGCCACGAAATCGGCGGTGCGGTAGTTCACCACCAGATCGGCGCCGTTCTCGCTGACGACGGCGAGGCGGGCATCGTCGCTGCCGGTGGCAATCACCCGCGCGCCGAGATGCTTGCCGAGCTGCACGGCGGCCAGGCCGACGCCGCCCGAGGCGCCGTGCACCAGCAACACTTCGCGCGGCTTGAGCTGCGCGCGATGGACCAGCGAATGGTAAGCGGTCGTCGCGCCGACGCGAAAGGCTGCGCCCTCGGCGTCCGACCAGCCCGACGGCAGGCGCATCAGGTTGCCGCTGGCCGGCACCCGCACATATTCGGCGAAGGCGCCGGGTCGCACGCCAAAGATCACACGATCGCCCGGCTGCCAGCTCTTCACCTCTGCGCCGACCGCCTCGATCGAGCCGGCGCCTTCCATGCCCGGCACGAAGGGCAGCTCCGGTTTGTGCTGATAACCGGCGGAGAGCATCAAAACGTCGGGAAAATTGACCGAGGCGGCGCCGACCTTGATCAGAACGTCCGCCGGGCCGATCTCGGGGACCGGTCGTTCCTCGATCTTGAGGACCGATGGATCGCCCAGGCGATCGCAGACGACGGCGCGCATTCAGCCCTCACGTCAGTACGACAGGGATCACTAATCCAGCTCGAAGGCGTTCTTGTAATCGAGCTTGAGCGCCGGATCCTGGTCTTCCTTTTTTAGGAAGCAGTTGCCGATCACCAGCACCTCGATCTCGCTGCCCATGAAGCAGCGGAAGGCGTCCTCCGGCGTGCACACGATCGGCTCGCCGCGCACGTTGAACGAGGTGTTCACCACCACCGAGTAGCCGGTCTTGGCCTTGAACGACTCGAGAAGATCGTGGAAGGCCGCGTTGGTTTCCTTGTGCACCGTCTGGATGCGCGCCGAGTAGTCGACATGGGTCACCGCCGGAATGTCCGAGCGCGGCACGTTCAGCTTGTCGATGCCGAACAGTGCCTCCTCGGCCTCGCTCATGGCGCGGCGACGATCTTCGTTCACCGGCGCCACCATCAGCATGTAGGGGCTGTCGGTCTTGATGTCGAAATACTGGCCGACATCCTCGCGCAGCACGGCCGGCGCGAACGGCCGGAAGGATTCGCGGTACTTCACCTTGAGGTTCAGCGTCTTCTGCATCGAGGGCGAACGCGCGTCGCCCAGGATCGAGCGGGCGCCGAGCGAGCGCGGCCCGAACTCCATGCGGCCCTGCATCCAGCCCACGGCCTTCTCGTCGGCCAGCGCCTGCGCGGTCTGCTCGATGGTCTGCTCGTGCGCGAGGCACGTGAACTTGGCGCCCGCCGCGGTCAGGCGCTGGGCGATCTCGTCGTCGGAATATTCCGGACCGAGATAGGAGCCCGCCATGCCGTCGAGATGGCCGTTGAGCTGGCGCGACTGGCCGAGATAGCCGTGATAGGCCGCAAAGGCCGCACCGACCGCGCCGCCGGCATCGCCGGCCGCCGGCTGCACCCAGATGCCGTCGAACAGGTTCTCGCGCAGGAGCTTGCCATTGGCGACGCAGTTCAGCGCCACGCCGCCCGCCAGGCAGATGTTCTTGGCGCCGGTCTCCTTCTTCACCGAGCGCGCCAGCCGGATCACGATCTCCTCGGTGACGGCCTGCACCGAGGCGGCCAGGTCCATGTGGTGCTGGGTCAGAAGCTCTTCGGGCTTGCGCGCCTTGCCGCCGAACAGCGCGCCGAACTTCTCGTTCGTCATGCGCAGTCCCGTGCAATAGTCGAAATAGGTCTGGTCGAGCCGGAAGGTGCCGTCCTCCTTGAGGTCGACGATATTGCTGAGGATCGTGTCCTTGAACTTGGGCTCGCCATAGGGCGCCAGGCCCATGACCTTGTATTCGCCGGAATTGACCTTGAAGCCCGTGTAGTAGGTGAAGGCCGAATAGAGCAGCCCGAGCGAATGCGGGAAGTGGATCTCCTTCAGCATCTCGAGCTTGTTGCCCTGGCCCCAGCCCAGCGAGGTGGTGGCCCATTCACCGACGCCGTCCATGCACAGCACGGCGGCCTCTTCGTAGGGCGAGGGAAAGAAGGCCGAGGCGGCATGGCTCTGGTGATGCTCGCCGAACAGCAGGCGCTTCTGCCAGTCGAAGTCGGGCTGCCAGCGCTTCATCTCGTCGCGCAGCAGCGTCTTCTGGAACAGTTTCTCCTTCAGCCACAGCGGCATGGCCATGCGGAAGGAGTTGAAGCCGCGCGGTGCGTAGGCGAGATAGGTCTCGAGCAGGCGCTCGAACTTCAGGAACGGCTTGTCGTAGAAGGCGACGTAGTCGACGTCGCCGAGCTTGATCCCGGCCGCGTCGAGGCAGTACTGCACGGCGTTCTGCGGGAAACCCGCATCGTGCTTTTTGCGCGTGAAGCGTTCCTCCTGGGCGGCCCCCACGAGATGGCCGTCCTCGATCAGCGCGGCGGCGCTGTCATGGTAGAAAGCCGAGATCCCGAGCACGCGCATGGAACGGCAACGCTCCTTCTAGAACAGCGTGTAGATGAACGGTGCGATGGCCGAGCCCTTGGTCAGCACGATCAGGCCGCCGAAGATCACCATCATGATCAGGATCGGCAACAGCCAGAACTTCTTGCGCTCCCGCATGAAGGCCCAGAGTTCGACGATGATGGAGCCCATGGACGTCGGTCCTTTCAGGATCAGAATTGGTTTTTCATGGACTGCGGCGGCGGTCCCGGCGGCGTGCGATCGATCCAGTAGCTCTTGGCCGTGGGATCGAGACGCAGGCGCAGGAAGTCCTTGCCCATGGCGCGCATGACGAGGCCGATCGGCATGATGGTCACGAAAAAAAGTAGCCCGAGGACGATGGGGTTCATGACCTTGTAGAGCAACAGGCCGAATTTCAGCCACAGCCTGTTGAGGGGATTGAGGACCTTCGGATAGGTGAAGGCCACGATCAGGAAGACGATCGCCAGCGGCAAGGTCCAGTGCCAGCCGGTATGGCCACGCCACCACGACAATGCGCTTACGAGCGCGAAGAAGCCGGCGAAGACCAGGCCAAAGCCGCGGTCGCTACCGGCTTTGACATGCTCTTCGCGCGAAAAGTCCTCGTGAAGCTGGCTGGTCGCCATTTATCGATGGTGCCTGGTCAGTAAGCCGTCTTTTGCGGGCCCTTAAGTCACTGATCGCAAACGCCAAGTCAATTGGCGACCGGCTGAAAAACCTACTCGGCCGCCGCGGCGTCGAAGCGGTAGGCGAGCAGTGCCGTCAGCGTCCGGCGCCAGACAGCGGTGGCGCGCTCGAAGCTCAGCCCGTCGCGACGACGCAGCACGATCCAGGCTTCCAGCGACAGCGCCGCCCCAATGGCGTCGGCCAGTTCCTCGCGAGCCGGCTCGCCCAAGGCGGCGAACTCCGGGGCGAACGCTTCAAAAGTGGCCTGCCGCAACTGGTTCTTCGCGGTCATGCCGCGCTCGGTGAGCGCCGGATGATTGACGAACTGCCCGGCGGCGACGCGCAGTGGCACGATCTTGTCGAAGACCTGCGCCAGATTGTCGACGACCGAAGCAATGCGATCCGACAATGGCTGGCTGCTCGGGGTCATCGGCGGCACGACAAGGTCACCGCGTACGCTGTCCACTACAGTTACGAAAAGTGACTCAACATCACCAAAATGTTGGAAAACCGACCGGACCGAGACATCGGCCCGTTTAGCGACCGCGACCACCGTCGGCGCCGTGCTGGTCTCGGCGATCATCTCCTTGGCAGCCGCAATGATCTTGCGGCGCGTCTCGGCGGCGCGTCGATTGCGTCCGTCAGAACGGCCTGTCTCGACCATTTGTACCTCACTTGAGTGTGCCACTGCGCTGCCGCGCGGGAGAACCGCTGCTTCGCTCATTTGCGTATTCCTATCCGGTGTAACGGCGGATGGTGGCCAATGGCCAACCTGTCGCCTATGGAGGGCGTGAAATAAGGGCCGACTAGGGCAGGAACAAGGTAAACACCGTCGCACCACCATGAATACGAGCCATGCAAAAACCCCCCTCGCCGTGCTGTGGGACTTTGGCGGGGTCATCCTCAGCAGCCCCTTCGAGGCCTTCAATCGCTACGAGGCGGAGGCCGGACTTCCCAAAGATTTCGTCCGCGGCCTCAATGCGCGCAATCCCGACGCTAATGCTTGGGCAAAGATGGAACGAAGCGAGGTCTCCCTCGAAAGCTTCGTTGCACTGTTCGAAGAGGAAGCGCACCAGCAGGGACACAAGCTCGACGGCTGGAGGATTTTGCAGTCACTAAGCGGCGACATTCGGCCGCAGATGGTCGAAGCGCTGCGCCGCTGCAAGACGACGTTCCGGGTCGCCTGCATCACCAACAACATGAAGTCGGGCGAGGGACCCGGCATGGCGCGCAGCCCGGAGAAAGCTCAGGCCGTGGCCGAGATCATGACGCTGTTCGAGCATGTCGTTGAATCGAGCAAGGTCGGCTATCGCAAGCCCGATCCGCGCATCTATCGCCATGCCTGCGACCTTTTGGGCGTGCCACCCGAGCGCTGCGTCTATCTCGACGATCTCGGCATCAACCTGAAGCCGGCGCGCGCCATGGGCATGCGCACCATAAAGGTCGGCGATCCCGACGCGGCGATCGACGAACTGCAAACGATGGTGGGAATCCCATTGCGTGCGTGAAGAGGGGCGAGGCTAACGATGAGCTGGCAACCCGAGATCGATGAACTGCGGCGGCGCGAGGAGATGGCGCGCCGCATGGGCGGGCCCGACAAGATCAAGCGCCAGCATGACGGCGGCAAGCTCACGGTGCGCGAGCGCATCGAACGCCTGCTCGATCCGGGCTCCTTCCACGAGATCGGCGCCATCGCCGGCAAGGCTCAGTACGACGAGCAGGGCCAGCTCACGGACTTCATGGCATCCAACTTCGTGATGGGCCGCGGCCGCATCGACGGCCGCACCGTGTCGGTCGGCGGCGACGACTTCACGGTGCGCGGCGGCGCCGCCGACGCCTCGATCTGGGAAAAGCAGATGCTGTCGGAACAGATGGCGGGCGAGCTCGGCATCCCGATGGTCCGCCTGGTCGACGGCACCGGCGGCGGCGGATCGGTCAAGACCTACGAGACCTCAGGCTTCACCTACGTGCCGCGCAATCCGGCGTGGGAGCATGTCGTCGACAATCTCGCCAAGGTGCCGGTGGTGGCGCTGGGGCTGGGCTCCGTGGCCGGCCTCGGCTCGGCGCGCCTGGTGACCTCGCACTATTCGCTGATGGTGAAGGGCATCTCGCAGATGTTCGTGGCCGGTCCGCCGGTGGTGGCGCGACTGGGCGAGCACGTCACCAAGGAAGAACTGGGCGGCACGGAGATCCATGCCAAAAACGGCGCCATCGACGACGAGGTAGAGAGCGAGGACGAAGCCTTTGCGCGGACCCGGCGATTCCTCTCCTACCTGCCTTCCTCGATCGATGGCCTCGGCGAGCGGGCGCCGACCAACGACGATGCCGGCCGCCGCGACGCTTTCCTGCTCGACGCCATCCCGCGCGATCGTCGCAAGGTCTATCGCATCCGGCCGATCGTCGAAGCCTGTGTCGATCGCGGCTCGTTCTTCGAGATCGGCAAGCAATGGGGCCGCTCGGTCGTCACCGGCCTGGCGCGGCTCGATGGCTGGCCGGTGGCGGTGCTGGCGAGCGATCCCTTCGTCTATGGCGGCGGCTGGACGGCCGATGCCAGCCACAAGGTCATCCGCTTCGTCGACTTCGCCGAGACCTTCCATCTGCCGGTCGTGCATTTCGTCGACATCCCGGGCTTCGTGATCGGCGTCGCCGGCGAGAAGGCCGGCACCATCCGGCACGGCGCGCGCGCCCTGGCGGCGATCTATCAATCGAAGGCGCCCTGGTGCTCGATCCTGATGCGGAAGTCGTTCGGCGTGGCGGGCGCAGGGCATCAGAACTGGCAGAAGTACAATTTCCGCTACGCTTGGCCCTCGGGCGACTGGGGCTCGCTGCCGCTCGAGGGCGGCATCGAGGCCGCCTACAAGGCCGAGCTCGCCGCCTCACCCGATCCGGCCGCCCACCTGGCCGCCATCGAGGCCAGGCTCAACAAGGTGCGTTCGCCGTTCCGCACCGCCGAGCGTTTCGGCGTCGAGGAGATCATCGATCCGCGCGACACTCGCCCGTTGCTCTGCGAATTCGCCAACCTGGCCGCACCCATGCGCAAGCCGGGACCGCGCAGCTTCGGCTACCGGCCGTAGAGAGGGCGTCCGTGAAGCGCACGGCGCGCCCGATCACCGCCAAATACCTGCAGAACGCCGCGGCGTTCTATCTTGAGCGCTATCCCAGCACGGCCGAAGGCCTGCGCCGCGTCCTGAACCGGCGGGTGCGCAAGGCACAGATGCTCGAGGCGCCGGTCATGGACAACGTCAAGCAGGCGATCGAAGCCGTCGTCGCCAAGTTCGTCGACGCCGGCGTGATCGACGACAAGGCCTTCGCCCAGACCAAGGCGCGCGCGCTGCATCGGCGCGGTACGTCGACCAGGCTCACCCGACAGAAGCTCAAGATGGCAGGCGTCGACGGCGACACGCTCGACCAGGCGATGGTGGGACTCGACCAGGAGCTTGATACCAATCCCCGCCAACGCGAATGGCGGGCCGCGGCGGCACTGGCGCGGCGGCGAAGGCTCGGTCCCTACCGGCTGCCCGAGGATCGCAAGGACAACCGCGCGCGCGACCTGGCGGCGATGGCCCGCGCCGGCTTCGCCTACGACATAGCCAAAAAGGTGATCGATGCACCCAGCCCCGATGCGCTGGACGAGTCGTAGGCATCTTGGTTACTTCGGTCCCAGCCTCCCCCGTCATATGGCCTCGCTGGTGCTTACTTATTCCGATCTTTGTCGCTCCAATATTTACTAAACTAATACTTGATTTATACTTAAGTCCACCATATGATCCTCGTCGGCAGAAGGATTGGCGCCATGTCGGTCGCGTCGATGGTTTGTGGCAGCGGCAGCTCGCTCGCGGCGGGCGGGCGCGCCGTGCCGGCGCGCGAAGGAGTGCCAGCAGTGTTGGCAACCCGGCGCTGCCGGAAGGAGGAACCGAAAAGGTCTGTCGGAAATACCGGAAATACCGGAAACCCCTTGCCGGAAGCCGGATGGGCGGGCGGAAACTCCTGCAGCGCACCACCAGCCCTCCGAATCGAGGGTATGACAGGGAAGGCATGGAGAAAGGATCAGAATGACCATCACGATCTGGCATAACCCGCGCTGCAGCAAGTCTCGGGAGACCCTCGAGCTTCTGCGCCGCAAGGGAATAGAACCCACGATCCGGGAGTATCTCAAGCAGCCGCCGAGCAAGGCCGAGGTCGAGAAGCTGATCGACCTGGTGGGTGGCGATGCGAAGGATCTGATCCGCGATGGCGAACCGGAGTTCAAGAAGCTCGGCAAGAAGAAAGCCGATCTTGGCAAACCCGACATTGCCAAGGCGATCGCCCAGCATCCCATCCTGTTGCAGCGACCGATCGTGGTGTCAGGCAAGCGTGCTGCCATCGGCCGGCCGCCCGAAGCGGTGTTGCCGCTTCTGAAATAGCATCATGATCGGACGGGTTCGCCTCTGGTCGGCCTACGTCCTCTTTTTCTATGTCGTCACGCATCTGCTCAATCATGCGCTCGGCCTGATCTCGCTGCGCGTGCTCGAAGTCGGCCGCACGTGGTTCGTCTTCATCTGGCATAACCCGGTGGGCCAGACCGTTCTCTACGGTGCCCTGTTCACCCACTTCTTCCTGGCCTTGTGGTCGCTCTATCGCCGCCGCGCGCTCAGGCTCTCGCACTGGGAGTGGACGCAACTGGTGTTGGGCGCGCTGATCATTCCCCTGGGCGCGATCCACGTCGTCGGCACGCGCCTGGCGCACGAACTCTACGGCGTCGAGCCGGGCTATCCCTGGGTCCTGGGATCGCTGGTCACCAGCGACTGGACGTCCATCGCCCGCCAGTTCCTGCTGCCCTTGGTGGTCTGGCTGCATGCCTGCATCGGCCTGCATTTCGCGTGGCGCCTGAAATCCTGGTATCCCGCCTGGCTGCCGGCGCTCTATGCCGTCGCCCTGCTCGTGCCCGTCGCGGGCATCGTCGGTGCGGCGATCGCCCTGCGCGATGTCGCCGATCTTGCCCAGCAGCCGGGCTTCCTCGAAAACCTGTTCGACCGCGTGCATGCGCCGCCGCCCGCCGACATCGCCAACCTCTACGCTATTTCGCGCGATCTCCAGATCGGGGCGCTCGCCCTGCTGTTCGGTGTTCTGGGCGCGCGCCCGCTGCGCGACTACTGGGAGCGCCGCGCCGGCGTGGTGCGTCTCGATTACGGCGAACGCCGCAGCACGAGCCAGCCCGCGGGGCTCACCGTCCTGGAAATGAGCCGTCTTGCCGGCATCCCTCATGCGTCGGTGTGCGGCGGGCGCGGCCGCTGCTCGACCTGCCGGGTTCGCATCGGCGGCGAGGATCGCGCGAAGTTGCCGCCGGCCTCGCCGGACGAACAGAAGGTGCTGACGAGGGTCGGCGCTCCCGCCAATGTGCGGCTCGCCTGCCAGCTCCGCCCGCCGCCCGGCCACTACCGCGTAACGCCGCTCCTGCCCGCATCGACCGGCCCGGTCGAAGCCTATCGCCGCCAGCCGCAGGCCCATGGCGGCGAGCAGTATGTCGCGATCCTGTTCGCCGATATCCGCGGCTTCACCTCGATCTCGGAGGGCAAGCTGCCCTACGACGTCGTGTTCCTGCTCAACCGCTATTTCCGGGCAACCGGCCACGCCATCGAGGCGGCCGGCGGCCGGGTCGACAAGTTCATCGGTGACGGCGTGATGGCGATCTTCGGGCTCGACCGCGAGCCGCAGGTCGCCTGCCGGCAGGCGCTCGACGCGGCGCGTCGCATGGCCCTGGCGCTGGACGACCTCAACGAGGCGATGTCGGGCGACCTCGACCAGCCGCTGCGCATCGGCATCGGCCTGCATTCGGGCCCGACCATCGTGGGCCAGATGGGCTATGAGCGCGCCACCCAGCTCACGGCCATCGGCGACACCGTGAACACCGCGAGCCGCCTGGAGACGCTCACCAAGGAATTCGGCGTCGAATTGGTGGTTTCACAGGAGTTGCTGGACCGCGCCGGCATCGATCTCGCGGCCTATGAGCGCCACGAGGTGGAGATCCGCGGCCGCCAGGAGCGGCTGGCGGTGCGCGCCGTCAAGCGGGCGACAGAACTCACGGCAATGTCATAAGAATTTCGTTGCCCGAGACGCGCGCGAGGCAAGAATGCAGCGACCCTCAGGAGGTGGACCATGCGCTCGACCCTTCTTGCCGCCGCGGCGGTGTTGTCTCTAGGCTTTTCGACGCTGGCCTTTGCAGCGGGCGGCGGCGGTTCCGATTCTCAGCCCATACAGTCGACGAAGCCGGTCGACCCCAACTTCACGCGCGCCAAGGCGATGATCGAGACCAACAAGGACTACGCCAACGCCCTGCCGCTGTTGCAGCAGGTCGTAGCCAAGGATCCGCGCAACGCAGACGCCTACAACCTGATGGGCTATGCCACGCGCAAGTCCGGCAACGCGAACGGTTCACTGCAATACTACCAGCAGGCGCTGGCAATCGATCCCAGGCATCTCGGCGCGTATGAGTACCTCGGCGAGGCTTACCTGATGCTCGATCGCCCTGCCGAGGCCGACCAGATGCTGGCACGGCTCGATTCGCTCTGCGTCTTCGGCTGCAGCGAGTACCGCATGCTCAAGGCTGCGGTCGCCAACTACAAGCAGGGCAAAAAGCCGACCAACTAGCGCAAGCTGGTTCGCCGCGCCGTCAGTGCGCGACGAGCAGCGGAGCCGTCATGCTGGCCAGCAGCGTGCGGCTGGCGCCGCCCAGCACCCTCTCGCGCATGCGCGAATGGCCGTAGATGCCCATGACGATGAGATCGACGTCGTGATCGGCGGCGCGTGACAGGATCACGCCGCCGACGTCGGAATCGGCGGCGCTGTCGCGCTGCACCGTCACCTTCACGCCATGGCGGGCGAGCCAGACGGCGACATCGGCGCCCGGCTCTTCACGGTCACGGCTTGCCTTGGGGTCGATGATCAGCACGATCACCCTGTCGGCGGCCGCGAGCAGCGGCAGCGCACCGACAGCCGCGTGCTTGGCTTCGCGGCTGTCGTTCCAGCACAGCATCACCGTTTTGCCCGGCGGTTTGGCCGCGCCGATATAGGGCACAATCAGCACCGGGCACTCGGCGGCCATGGCGATATCCTCCGCCAGGTCGTCCGGCGTGGCGGTCGGCGGCGAGTCCGGCTCGGCCTGCCCCACGATCACGAGATCGGCCACGCGCGCCTCAGCCGCGAGGATTTCGTCGACATACCCGTCGGCGACGCGCCATTCGCTGGAGACTCCCTGGTTGCCGGCGGCATCCCGGAAGGCCGCCGTAGCCATTGCCTCTTCGGCCCTCATCGTCGTTTCGTAGGTCCTGTAGAGGCTGTCCATGGCGGGGCCGGCATCGGTGAAGGCCGGCGCCTGGAAGGCCTGACGCACATGCAGGCCGACGACGTGGCCGGCGAAGCGGTCCGCCAGATCGACGGCGATCCCAAGGCGGCCCACCGTGCCGCGGCTGGCGTCGCAATGCACCAAGATTGTCTTGTAGCCCATTGCATCCTCCTGGTTGCCGCAAGCCTATAACGGCGCGGCAGGGCGGGGGATGCGAAATTCGCTCTCCGGTGCGGACCGCGCGGCGTTTCCCCGGACGCCTCCGGGGGCTATGCTCACGGCGCATAAACGCCCGTTCACGCCGCCGCTCCGGAGGGCCTTCCGCGATGAGCACCGCCACTTCCGTACCCCTCGTTTTCGGCGACTACGCCCTGGAAGACCGCTACCGGCTCGACAAAGGCCGCGTCTATCTCACCGGCATCCAGGCCCTGGTGCGCCTGCCGATGATGCAGCGCCAGCGCGACCTCGCCGCCGGGCTCAACACCGGCGGCTTCATCTCCGGTTATCGCGGCTCGCCGCTCGGCATGTACGACAACGCGCTCTGGACGGCGAAGCGTTACCTGAAAGAAAACAACATCCACTTCCAGCCCGGGTTGAACGAGGATCTGGCCGCCACCTCGGTGTGGGGCACGCAGCAGGTCAACCTGTTCCCCGGCGCCACCGTCGATGGCGTGTTCTCGATCTGGTACGGCAAGGGCCCGGGCGTCGATCGCTCGATGGACGTGCTGAAGCACGGCAATGCCGCCGGCACCTCGCCGCATGGCGGCGTGATCGCGCTGGCCGGCGACGACCATGGCTGCCAGTCCTCGACTCTGCCGCATCAAAGCGAGCAGGTCTTCGCCGCGGCGATGATCCCGGTGGTGAACCCGGCCAACGTGCAGGAATATCTCGACTTCGGCATTTTAGGCTTCGCGCTGTCGCGCTACTCGGGCTGCTGGATCGGCTTCAAGGCGATCTCCGAGACCGTCGAGAGCGGCGCCTCGGTGTGGGTCGATCCCGAGCGCATCAGGATCATGATGCCGACCGACTTCCAGCTGCCGCCAGGCGGGCTCGGCATCCGCAATCCCGACCCGCCGCTCGAGGCGGAGAAGCGCCTGCACGGGCCGAAGATGGAAGCGGTGAAGGCGTTCGTGCGCGCCAACGGCTTCGACAAGATGGTGATCGATCCGCCGCGGGCGCGCATCGGCATCATGACGACCGGCAAGGCCTATCTCGACACGCGCCAGGCGCTGGAGGATCTCGGCATCGACGAGGCGCGCGCCCGTGCGCTCGGCATCCGTCTTTACAAGGTCGGCATGACTTGGCCGCTCGAGCCGGAAGGCGCGCGGCGCTTCGCCGAGGGGCTGCAGGAGGTCATCGTCGTCGAGGAGAAGCGCTCCAACCTGGAAGACCAGCTCGTCCGCATCCTCTACAACGCACCGGCCGACCGCCGGCCGCTCGTGATCGGCAAGGCCGACGAGACCGGCCGCATCATCCTGCCGAGCGAGGGCGAGCTGACGCCGACCGGTGTCGCCATGGTGATCGCCAGCCGCCTGATGAAGCATGGCGGCGAATCGCCGGAGCTTCGCCAGCGCCTCGCCCGCCTCGAAAGCAAGGAGAAGCTTCTGGCCGCGCCGCCGCCCAAGGTGTCGCGCACGCCGTACTTCTGCTCGGGCTGCCCGCACAACACGTCGACGCGCGTGCCTGAGGGCAGCCGGGCGATGGCCGGCATCGGCTGCCATGGCATGGCGATCTGGATGCCCGAACGCCGCACCTCGCTGATCAGCCACATGGGCGGCGAAGGCGTCGGCTGGATCGGCCAGGCGCCGTTCAGCGCCGACAAGCACATCTTCCAGAATCTCGGCGACGGCACCTATTATCATTCCGGCCTCATGGCGATCCGCCAGGCCGCGGCGGCCGGCGTCAACATCACCTACAAGATCCTGTTCAACGACGCCGTCGCCATGACCGGCGGCCAGCCGCATGACGGGCCGCTGAACGTGCCCGACATCACCAAGCAGGTCGCAGCCGAGGGCGCCAAGAAGGTCGTCGTCGTCACCGACGAGCCGGACAAGTATCCGGTGGGCACCGAATTCGCGCCCGGTGTCACGATCCGCCATCGCGACGAGCTCGATGCCGTGCAGCGCGAGCTGCGTGACATCCCCGGCCTCACCGTGCTGGTCTACGACCAGACCTGCGCCGCCGAGAAGCGCCGGCGTCGCAAGCGCGGCACCTTTCCCGATCCCGCCAAGCGCGTGTTCATCAACGATGCGGTGTGCGAGGGCTGCGGCGACTGCTCCGACAAGAGCAACTGCGTGTCGGTCAAGCCGCTGGAGACGGAGCTCGGCCGCAAGCGCCAGATCGACCAGAGCAACTGCAACAAGGACTTTTCCTGCGTGAACGGCTTCTGCCCGAGCTTCGTGTCGGTGCATGGCGGCACGCCCGCCAAGGCCCGGCGCCCGCAGCTCAAGGTCGTGCAGGACGACCCCTTCGCCGCGCTGCCAATGCCCACCCTGCGGCCGCTCTCCGAGCCCTATGGAATCCTGGTCACCGGCATCGGCGGCACCGGCGTCATAACCGTCGGTGCGCTGATCGGCATGGCGGCCCATCTCGAGGGCAAGGGCTGCACCGTGCTCGACTTCACGGGCCTGGCCCAGAAGAACGGCGCGGTAATGAGCCATGTGCGGCTGGCACCCAAGCCCGAGGACCTGCATGCCGTGCGCATCGCCGCCGGCGGCGCCAACCTGGTGCTGGGCTGCGACATGGTCGTGGCCGCCTCGCCGGCGGCGCTGTCGCGCATCGAGCAGGGCGTCACCAAGGCGGTGATCAACGGCCATGTCCAGCCGGTGGCGGCTTTCGTCATGAACGGCGACATGGATCTCGGCGCCGAAGCCATGATGAAGTCGATTCGCGATGCCGCGGGCGACGAAGCGACCGCGTTCGTCGACGGTACGGGCCTTGCCACGGCGATCCTGGGCGATTCGATCGCCACCAACCTCTTCATGCTGGGCTATGCCTGGCAGAAGGGCCTGCTGCCGCTCTCGTTCGAGGCCATCGAGCGCGCCATCGAGCTGAACGGCGTGGCGGTCGAGACAAGCAAGCGCACCTTCGCCTGGGGCCGGCTGGCTGCCCACAACCTCGCGGCCGTTCAGGCCGCCGCCAAGCCGACGCTCAGGGTCGAGAAGCCGGTGGCGCGCACCCTGCCGGAGATCGCGGCCAAGCGGGTCGAGCTGCTGACGGCCTATCAGGACAAGGCCTATGCCGACCGCTACAGCGCCTTCGTCGACAAGGTCGCGAGCGCCGAGAAGCAAAAGGCGCCGGGCCGCCGCGGGCTCGCCGAAGCGGTGGCCAAGTCGCTCTACAAGCTGATGGCCTACAAGGACGAGTACGAGGTCGGGCGTCTCTACAGCGATGGCGAGTTCCTGAAGAAGCTCGGCACGCAATTCGAAGGCGACTACAAGCTCACCTTCCACCTGGCGCCGCCGCTGTTCGCCGACCGCGATCCCGCGACCGGCCAGCTCAAGAAGCGCGAATACGGCGCCTGGGTGATGCCGATGTTCCGCCTGCTCGCCTCGCTGAAGCGCCTGCGCGGCACGCGGCTCGACCTCTTCGGCTACACCGCGGAGCGCCGCCGGGAACGCCGCCTGATCGGCGAATACCAAGCGACCGTCGAGACGCTGCTGGCGAGCCTCGACCAGAACAACCATGCGCTCGCGCTCCAGATCGCGGCGTTGCCCGAGACGATGCGTGGCTTCGGCCACATCAAGGACAAGAACATCGACACGGCCAAGGAGCGCGAAGCGAGCTTGCTCGCCGCCTACCGCAATCCCGCGCTGCACTCTGCCGCTGCCGAATAGCCATCGGGGAAGAGCGGGACGCCCGCGCTCCCTGATGGGGTTGGGGAAGGAAGCGCAGGCGTCCCTGGAACGCGCCTGCCGCGAAGGGAGGGTTGCGGCGGCACCTTGGCGCTATAGGCCGTCGGACCGCGAAATGTAAGCACAATCAGGGGTCGCAAAATGCACATCTGACACCCGTCAGATGAAGGTTCGCGCCCCGGCTCGACTGTTGCAGTCGGCCATCAAGGTTCTTGCCACCGCGAAGCGGTCGAACAGGTGCCCCTGGAGCGTCAGACGCAGGGTCAGGCGCGGCCGGACTGATGCGAGAAGGATGCCGGATCGAACCGCCCGAGGCCGCCTTTACTACCCAGGCGATCGAGGGCGCGCTGCCACTTGGCGGCGAAATCGGCGTCGAACACCAGCGCGGGATCGCCGTCGACCACAAGCCAGGCATTGTCCTGCATCTCGAGATCGAGTTGGCCCGGCGCCCAGCCGGAATGGCCCAGCGCCAGCCAAGCCTGCTTGGGGCCGCTGCCACCGGCCATGTCCTTCAGGATCTCGACCGAGGCGGTGAGCGCCATGCCGCCCTCGATCAGCAGGGTCTCCTCGCGCTTGTAGTCGGCCGAATGCAGCACCAGGCCGCGCGCGGGGTGGACCGGGCCGCCAAACAGCACCGCCCGCTCGGCGGCCGCCGGCGATACCTCGATGCCGAGCTGCTTATAGACCTGCCCGAGCGGCAGATCCTCGACCTTGTTGTTGACGATGATACCCAAAGCGCCGTCGTCGTCGTGCTTGCAGATGAACACGACGCTCTTCTGGAAACGCTCGTCCGGCATGGACGGCGCGGCGACCAGGAAGCGGCCGACCAACGTAGCGGCGGGGGAGCCTGATCCGGGCATGGTGCAATGATCCTCCAAATCCATGGGGATTGTCCGAGCAAAGATCAAGCCGGGGATCTAGCTGGAATGGGCCCCATTGGACAAATCGCGACCCCTCGCCTAGGGTCCGCCCGTTCGCGAGGCTGCCCGCTCCGGGCGGCAATTGAAGGAGCAAATAATGGCGAAAGTCGGCGACAAGGTGCCCAGCGCCACGTTGCGCATGTTGGGCCCCGAGGGACCCAAAGCGGTCACCACCGAAGAACTTTTCGCGCCCGGCAAGAAGGTCGTTGCCTTCGCCCTGCCGGGTGCTTTCACTCCCACTTGTTCAGCAAAACACGTGCCCGGGTTCGTGGCCGAAGCTGACAAGCTCAAGGCGAAGGGTGTCGACACCATCGCCTGCATTTCCGTCAATGACGCGTTCGTGATGGGCGCCTGGGGCAAGGACCAGAAGGCCGGCGACAAGGTGCTCATGCTGGGCGACGGCAACGGCGAGTTCACCCAGGCGATGGGCCTCACCATGGACGGCTCCAAGTTCGGCCTCGGCACGCGCAGCCAGCGCTATGCCATGATCGTCGACAACGGCGTCATCAAGGACCTGTTCGTCGAGAAGCCGGGCGCCTTCGAGGTGTCGGCGGCCGAGAACGTGCTGAAGCATCTCTAGCGCGCTTCGAGCGCAGTATAGATCGACGGCGGGGCCAAGGCCCCGCCGTTTTCGCTTGGGGCCGCATGATTCCGGCTAAAGTCGGCGTTTCTGGTCCAGGTACAAGACAAACCCCGTTTGTCCGTCCTGAAACTCCTTGGTTTTCACCGCCGTCTCCGCAGCCGGCCGATCCACCGATCTCAACAGCTCGTTCTTTGCTACCGCAATTGCCTCGACGCTCATGTTGTGAACGGACCAAGCCAGAACGGGGCAGCCGCCTCCATCCATGCGATGCTGCAGTTCAACTGGCAAATCCGTCGGCACTCTGTGCGCCAAAATCTCTTCCATGAAGATGAGCCGCGGCAGCGAGAAGTCCTGTAGATACCGTCCATAGGCGTTGGCATATACTATCGCCGCCTGTCCGGGCTTGTACCAAGCCTTATGATCCGTGGTGATCACTGGTACGATCTGGCCACGACATTCCGGTATGGAACGGATCCATTGCGCTGACTCTCGAAAGGGCTCGTAGGCCAATGCCGGCCGTTCGGGTGGGAGCCGCTGACCCACTATCGACGCCATCGACAAAACGAGCACCGAAAGCGCGAGATTCAACACCACCCGGACGAACCGAGGCGCGGCGGTTACGGCTGCATCGTACAATCTGGTGCAAAAACCCCAGATAAACGGCGAGAGAACGAGATAATTCCTGTCGAAAAAATTGGGCGCGATGAGCGTGGAACTGACGATAGCGCCGGCCAGGACCAAGACCGGCACACCGACAAGCAAGACCGTTGCTGAATCCAAGGGGAATCGACTCGAGTAAGATATGCCAACCCCAGGAACCACTGGATCTTTTCCCTCCCCGATCGACGATATCCGGCAGAAGACGAACACTGCGACGCAAACTGCAATCGCGATGATTCCGACATCTCCGAAAGAGTATTGCACGCATGATTTGAGAACACGGCGATACCAGTCGAAGTCGTTCTGATACCAATTGCTTCCAAGGGCAGCCTGCGAGAACGGCGCCATGACAAATTGGACGTAGAGTGCCGACGCCGTCAGCAAAACGCCGCCGGTCGCAACCATCAGATGCCGTTCATGACGCTTGAACAGCGCGAGGACGATCAGCGCCGCCAGGCTCTCGTACATGACGTAAAAGTGCACGAACGAGCCGATGAACATGAGGACAATCAAGCCTCCCAGCCGGATGCGCTTGTCGTACGGCGGCTGCTCTGCGAGAAGCGAAAGGCAAAGCGCCAGGATGCCCGCGCTGATGAGAAGACAGAATGCGTAGGACCGTGCGTTTTGCGATTGAAAGAACCAGAAGAGAGATCCGGTGGCGATGGCTGCGCCAAACAATCGGCCAGGCAGACTGAAGGTGCGCTTCGTTCCCGCGACAAATATCAGGATGGATGCGGATGCTGCCAAAGCACTTAAACTGCGCACGGCAACTTCGGTGTCACCGACGATCCTGGAATAGAGGAACAGGACAATAAGGTAGATCGGGGGGTGTACGTCGCTTGCAATGCGAGAGAACAAACCGCCGGAGCCATCGGCGGGCTCGAGGATGCGTACGGTAAAGAATTCGTCGAACCAAAAGCCGTGCGCATTCAACCCGACAAACGCGCCGATCATGCCGATGGCGCAAGCCAGGCCAAACAACCCGACTTCAAAATGACGGATGACAGTTATCCGCATTTTTTCGCCCCGGTTGCGCAGGCTCACCGCCGCTTCAGCGCAATTTGGCAATGCGACCCCCTCGCTGTGCTGCGCCAAAGCTATCGGCTAAATATGAAGTAGAATTTCTCGCGCATATAACTGCGCTGGAACGCCTCGCGAAGGCGCCACACGCCGGCATCGACGACGAAGTGCGTCATCACCACGCCATAGAACGCGCCATACACGGCGCGGCAGGACGGCGACGCCAACCAGTCCGGCGCTTGCAGCGCCGCATTCAGGACGACGGCTCCAATTGTCCCCACGGCCAGAAGAGTGGCCAGCGATACGGCGGCGTTCTTCCTGCCAGCACCGACGAACCCCATGAACACCAGATATTGCAGCCCATGACCCAACGCGTATCCCAAAGTCGCGGATACCGAATCCGAGAAAATGAACAGCGGCAGGAAGAACAGCGTCCCGAACAAGAAGAATGTGAGGCGCAACCAGTTCGTTCTCAGCGCAGGATTTTCGACGACCGCGAGGCAAAAAGCGATCGGCAGCAACCAGCAAATCCTCGCCCCGATCCGGTGAAGCGACGCAAACTCCGTGGATAGATTCGGCAGGCCGATATCAAAGGGCTGAAAGAACCCCAATATCCCGGCGAATGCCGACAGCGCCAAGGTTCGCCGCTCCCAGCTCGACAGCGGCCCGCCATCCGTGCCTGCAGCGACAAAACTCAACAAGCCGACATTTTGTTTCTGGTAGTGCCACAACTGCCAGCAAAAGAAGGGGATCAGCAGGTAAGCACTCAGGCGGGGATCGAGAAAGTAGAATGCCGCAGCACTGGCGACGACCAGGAAGCTGGGAACCAACAGATATCGGAGGGGTCGCGCGCGAAAATGAGCGCGCATCGCGGGGTCGGTATAGAACCAGCCCGTCGACGCGACATGGAAGTTGGCGCCGAAGAATGTCAATGCAGTGAGGATAAAGAGCGCCGGGGCGGTTTTCGGTATGATGAGCTGAGCAAAGGGAATCGCCACGAAGGGCAACAAACTTGCACACGAAACCAACGCCAAAAACAGATGCCAGGCTTTCGGATGGCTCCTCGTGCGAATGCCGGGGTTGGCATCGACATACGCGCTGATCGTCATTGTTCAACCGGTTTGTCGTCTGGCCGAAGTGGCGATCTCAAACCGCCTGCGCACGCACGACGGCTCAGAGAGCATCCCAATGGGTGTAATTCATTCTCATGCTCGCGCCCATCGCGGGTGTGTTTCAATGGTAGCAGGGCCTATGGAATGACAGCGTCGCCGACTAGAGCGTCACGCCGCCATTCACGTGGATCGTCTGGCCGGTGATGTAGCTCGCCGCCGGCGAAGACAGGAAGGCGATCACGGCCGCCACCTCGGCCGGCTTGCCGTAGCGGCCCATCGGGACCAGCGCGCTCATCTGCGCCATGCGATCGCGCGAAATCGCGACGTGGGCGTCGGGATCCTTCTCGATCAGACCGGGCGCCACGCAATTGGCCGTCCCGCCCGACGGTGCGATCTCGATGGCAAAGGCGCGCGCCAGCGCCTCCATGCCGGCCTTGGCCGCTGCCGACGCTGGAAAGCTCGGCAGACCGCGCGCGAAAGCATGGGCCACGAAGGACGACACGCCGACCAGGCGCCCCGACGTGCCCGCCTTCACCAGCCAAGGCTTGGCAGCGGCAGCGAGCTCGAAGAAGGCCGAGGTCATGGTAGCGAGGCTTGCATCCCAGCCGGTGCGATCCAGTTCGCCGATCGGTCGGCGGTCGGCGAAGCCCGCATTGCTGACCACGACGTCGAGCCGGCCGAATTTCTGCGCCGTCACCTCGACCAGGCTTCGCGCAGTGCCGCTCGCGGCAAGATCGCCTTCGAGGATCAACGCCTCGGCGCCGGCACCACGTACGAGGCCCGCGACCTTCTCCAGGCCTGCGCGATTCTTCCGCGCATGAAGCGCGACCGCTGTGTCGGGCGCCGCCAGCGCGCGGGCGGTCGCGGCGCCGATGCCCGATGAGGCGCCGGTGATCAGAATGACGCGCATCAGGCAGGCTCCGGTTGATGACAGCAGGCCCGGTCGAAGTCGCCGATGCCGACAGGAACGTGGAAAATCATCTCGGCGCGAAGGATAGCACCGGCTAGCGGCAGGCGTCGCGCACGACCGGCGCCAGGTCGTCCGCGAAGCGTCGCGCGCCCTGCACGGAGAAATGGCCATTGTCGACGAAGTCGGTGTTGCCGAAGGAATCGGGCGGCACGTCGACATAGATGTCGCCCAGCTCCTTCGCCGTGCGCGCCAGCACGGCGTTCAGCTTCTGCTCCATCGGCCAGAGGTCGCGGTCGCGCACCAGCGGCAGCCAGCCGTAGCGGCCGTCGCCCGAAAGCTGCGCACGGTTGAGGAGCTGGCCGACCCAGAGGGTGATGACGCCGCGCTGGCGGTTGATGGCCGATATCTCGCGAATGTTGCGTTCGTAGAGGGCATCGAGCGCCGGGTCGTCACCCGGTACCGGATCGCGGCCGTAGGGATCGACGAAATAGCGGACGGTGTCGACATGGGCGCTGATGAAGCGCATCGCCAGGGTGAGCAGCGGTGAGATCGTGACGAGCGAGCCGCCGACCCGGCGTACTTTCAGTGAATCGACCTGGCTCGGCAGATGAAAATCGGCATAGGCCGGATCGAGATGGGGGATGTGCGCGTTGCGCAGGTCGTTCCAGCCGACATAGTAGATGGCGCAGCGCGGCGTCTTGCCGAACTTGGTCTGATAGAACGCCGTCTGGATCAGGTGTTCGACCGTCGTGTAGCCCGGCACGCCGTGATTGACGATGAAGAAGCGGCCCTTGCCGTCACCCTGCTCGAGGGCGGCGGCGAGCCGGTCGCTCCAGGTGTCGCCTTCGCCCGCGCCGATATCATAGGTCGTCGAGCCGCCGAAGGTCGCCACGACGTTGCGCGTCGCCAGTTCGCCCGGCGCGGGATCGCGACCGCGCGTGCCTTCCGAGCTGTGGCTGATCGCAAGGCCGGTGGCGCTGGTGAAGCGCAGCGAGGGGATGGGAACGGCCTGCAGCAACGCATGCCAGTGGAAGCGCTGCGGCTCCGACTTGTCCGGCGGCAGCAGTGATGCCTCGCCGGGCGCGGCATGCCGCAAGGCGTAGGAACCAACGCCCCAGCCGAAGTCGACCAGCGCAAGGATCAGCAAAGCAACGGCAATCCGCGGCCAGCGCAAGAGCGCGACGACAAGGATGAAGAGCACCAGCAGGTAGAGAAAGTAGAACGCGCGCGGGCCGAACGCGGTGAGCTCGTGGAGTTCGAACAGCCAGCCTGCCACCAGGAGGACAGCAAGCGCCAGTATGAGCGCCACGACGGCGATGATCGCCCGCTCGAAACGGTAGGGACGGCTGAAACCGACATAGGCGAGCATCCGGTTCGACATGTTGGTCACGCCCTAGGCGGCGATCTCATTGTTGCTGAAGAAAAATGCGCGCCCGAAGAGGTTCGAACGCCTGGCCTTCCGACCCGTCTTTTGAAGCTGGACATTTTCGCCATTGTCCTCGCGATGGAGTCTCTCACACTTGATGCGCGAACACCAAGCCGTGCCTTGTGGTCTGAGCGGCACCCGATCACGTTTGCTTGTCTTGGCGGTGCCGAAGCAAGTCGCGTGTTATGGACGACGTGCGTTCAACCCCGCTGAATTCGAGAGGAGAAGCGAAAATGAAGGCTCTATTGCCAATCGTTGTTGCTCTCGCCTGCCCCGGCGCCATTCTGGCGGCCTCGACCGCGAGCGCGCAAATACCGGACGCCGTCGCCGCTTCGAATGAAGCGGTGATCGTAACCGTCCACGCCGAAGGCGCACAGATCTACGACTGCAAGCCCGCTGCGGACGGAAAGCTCGTTTGGCAGTTCCGCGAGCCCATTGCGACGCTGCTCGTCGATGGCAAGACGGTCGGTCGACACTTTGCCGGCCCGAGCTGGGAGCTGGCCGATGGCAGCGCGGTCACCGGCAAGATCGCCGGCCGCGCCGCCGGCGCGACGCCGAAGGATATCCCCCTGCTCAAGCTTGAAGCGGTCTCGCACCGTGGATCGGGTCAACTGACCGGTGTCACGACGATCCAGAGACTCAACACCAAGGGCGGCGTCGTCGAGGGCCCGTGCGACTCCGCAGGGGCGTTTCTGTCCGTGCCCTACTCGGCCGATTACAAGTTTCTCAAGAAGGGCTAGCGGCTCGCCGTTCCGTGTATCGTCCGGCGGCTCGCGGGACGACAGGCTCAGGGTGTCACTTGAATCTCTGCGGGAGGTCACGCGCCGATCCTCTGCTCGTGAGTGTCGACAGACATACGCCACAACATTGCTCAGTTCTGTCAAGGGCCACGCGTCGACGCCGAGCAAGATAATTCTTGCCTACCGGCAAGGAGGCCGCGGGAGCGCGCCGAGCGTCGGTCATACACCATGCGTGGTGCGACACTCACCTGCGATGACAGCAAAATGCTGTCAACGGCTGGCCGGCTCTGATTTCGAATCTGGTTCCGACAAGTTGGCTGGCGGACCCGGCGAGATTAGATCTCTCGACCTCTGCCTTCTGAGAGGCCTAGAAGCCACGATCGCGACTCTCGCCACGGTCTGTTCGGGCGTGGCTTCCAGGTGGCTTCCAGTTTTCGGTGTGGCGAGAGCGGAGGGACAGCACGCGTCGCTGTCGACAATTGAAGAAATGGCGCGCCCGAAGAGATTCGAACGCCTAACCTTCTGATCCGTAGCTCATAGAGTCTTTCGCAATTTCAACGACTATGTTTTGACCTTCCCCGCCCCTAGTCTCGCCAGCACAACAGACAGCGTCTCGTCTCCGTAAAGGATCAATCCCTACCCTTGTGCAAGTTGGCTAGCGAGACCTGTGTAATTCTCGGGGGTAAGCGCGCGGAGCCTCGCCTTGAGTTCAGGGCGGATATTGAGCCCGTCGATGAATGCGGCGAGGTCCGCCATGCTTACCACTCTCCCGCGGGTCAATGCTTTGAGTTTCTCGTACGGCATCTCCACATGCGCGACACGAAGGACCGTCTGTATCGCCTCCGCAAGCACTTCCGGATGCGCGGCGAGGGCTTCGCGGAGCGCGTTCTCGTTCACGCTGACTTTCCCGAATCCGCGAACGAGCGATTGGTAGCCGATGAGCGAGTGAGCGAACGCGGTACCTAAGGTGCGCTCGACCGTCGAGTCGGAGAGATCACGCTGAAGCCGCGAAACCGGGAGTTTCCGGGAGAGATGTTCGAAGAGCGCATTCGCAATGCCGAAATTCCCTTCCGCGTTCTCGAAATCGATCGGATTTACTTTGTGCGGCATGGCGGAGGAGCCCACTTCCCCGTCTTTAGGTTTCTGTGTGACCCATCCATCCGAGATGTAGCGCCACATGTCCTGCGAGAGGTCGAGAAGTATCGTGTTGATGCGGCGGAGATTGTCGAACATCTCAGCGTACGTATCGTGAGGCTCTATTTGGGTAGTGACCTCGTTCAGCTCGAGCCGGACGAAGTGCTCCTTCTTTTCCATGCCTTCCGCGTTCAATGATTTGACGAACACGCGGGCGAGACTCAGCCATTCGGCTTCGGGTAACGCGACCATCTGTGCGTTGTAATTCGCCGAGGGGCCGCCCCATTTGACCAGGATGGTGCTGTGCTTGAGCGTATTGGCTTGCCGCTCAAGTCGCTTCGCGAACACGTTCATCTCTTTGCCGAAGGTCGTCGGCGTTGCCGGCTGCCCGTGCGTGCGTGCAAGCATCGGCGTCGCGGCATGTGCGCGTGCAAGCGCGATGACCTCCTTCCGTACCTCTTCAAGCGCCGGAAGCATCACTTCCTCAATGGCATCGCGAAGCGCGAGACCATGTGCGACGCTGTTCACGTCTTCCGATGTAAGCGCGAAGTGCACCCATTCGAGAACATCCTCGAGGCTCGTTCCTTTGAGCTTGAGCTTTATGAAATACTCGACGGCTTTTACGTCGTGATTGGTGGCCGGAATTCCCTCATATCCTTCTCGCTCGATCTTCTTGATGATGTGCGCATCTTCTATCGAGATATCAGTAAGGACACGGAGGAGCTCGAGCTCTTGCTCGGTGAACGTGCGCATCATATCGACACCCCGAGCGTTCGAGAGAAGACGCAGATACTCGCACTCGACTATGAGGCGGTTTTTCATCAGTGCGTATTCACTGAAATACCCAGCGAGCGCTGCGGCGGTCGCACGATAGCGGCCGTCGACGGAGGAAACTGCGGTCAATGGTTCAAGCAACATGGTATTTTTTCAAGTTCTTCTCGATGCGGGGGATGACGGGAGTCGCGCCATAGGAAACTAAGAAGATCTTACTTTGGAAGCGGAACGAAGACGCCGCGCATAGGGCGGCGATAGCGCCCGCGCCTATGAGCAGCTTTGTCCTGGTCTTCATTGCTCCCCCGAGCTGATCTGCAACCGAATCTAGCGGGTCACAAGGGATGGGTACACGGGCGCGGCAAAGGAGCGTTATAAGACGCGCCCGTATCTAGCCCACCTACAACCCCGTCGGGGCCTGCATCTGCTGCGGCAATGCCGAGCCGCCGTTGAGCGATGAGCATATCGTGGCCTATGGCCTGGGCGGCACTCTTAATCCTCCCCCGGGCAAGCCGCGCCCGGTGCGCCTGAAGCTCACGACAGCAGCAAAGTACAGCAAATGCAGGGAGAGAATGGCGCGCCCGAAGAGATTCGAACTCCTAGCCTTCTGATTCGTAGCCAGAAGGCAATAAATGGCCAAGTTATTGATATTTCCGACTTATTGGACATCCAGTGTCGCACGGTTCAGGCCGTGCTTTGCGCCAAAAACGGCCCCTTGTCGCACGTCGTTCTCGGCTGGCGAGGGCGCAGCCGGAGAGACCGTTCGCATTGGGGGCTGGCGAGCGGCCGCTGATCGGCGCCGGTATGCCGAGCCCGAGCTGCGGCTTTTGCAGTTCAATGGAGCCGCCCCTGCGCTCCCCGGCGCGCTGCTGTTGCGCGACGAGCCGCGTCCCCTCTACCTCCGGCAGATTGTAGGACGTGTCATCCATCTTGAGCGGGCCAAAGATGTGCTGGCAGAAATGATCCTCGAGCTCTTGGCCAGACACCACCTCGACCAGCCTGCCGACGACATCAGTGCTGGTGCAGTAGTGCAAGCGCTCGCCTGGGTCGAACAGCAGCGGTCCCCGGATGCCGCTCAACGCCTGCAGCAGAAGGGCACTCAGCAGTTGCTCCGGAGGGAGGGCGGCCTTCGGGCGAATACAGCTGGCTGAAACTGTGGTTCAGTGCCTTCAGGACCTCGCGCACCAGCTCCTGGACCTTGCGCAGCGGATGGCCCGTCGGGATGCGCTCCTCCGGCTGACATACGAAAACAGCCCGCCTTGATCCTGAAACCCCACCACGCATACCCACAAGCTCCTCAACGCCACTGGAGCTATCGAACTATCGATCATTTCTCCAAGCGAGCTTTTCAGCAAACTGCCAGCGCGCCTCGCTATGCGCCGGCCGCGTTCCTGGCTAGCATGAGGGACCAAGAAGAAAACGCTGCCCCGACCGTGACAGGGATACGAGGAAGCGCCATGGAATACCGGCAATTCGGCGGAATCGATATGAAGGTTTCCGCCATAGGTTTTGGCTGCTGGGAGATCAGCGGAACTTACGGTCCGATCGACGCGGCCCAGTTCGAGCAGGCGGTCCATCGGGCGCTCGACGCCGGGATCGATTGCTTCGATACCGCTGAAGCGTACGGCATGGGGATTTCCGAACGGGCGCTGGCGCGCGCTCTGGGGGCGCGGCGGCGCGAAGTCTGCCTCGTGACCAAGGTTGGCGTCGGCTATCCGGACGCGCCCAATCGCCGAGACAGCAGTCGCGCGCGGATCGTCGCGTCGCTGGAACAAAGTCTGCGCAATCTCAACACCGATCATGTCGACGTCTATTTGGTGCATTGGCCCGATCTGAACACGCCGTTCGAGGAAACGATGCGGGTGCTCGACGACATGGTGGCGCAAGGCAAAGCACGCGCCATCGGAGTGTCCAACTTCCGGCTGTCGCAGCTGGAAGCCTGCATGAAGCTGAGACGGATAGACGTGGTGCAGTACGGCTGGAACATGTTCGATCGGCGGATGCAGCGCGAGATCTTCCCGTGGTGCGCCGCGAACGGCGTCGGCGTCATGGCCTATGGCTCGCTTGCTTATGGGCTGCTGAGCGGCACGTTCCACGAGGACACCGTGTTCGACGAGGCCGACTGGCGGTCGAAGCGCGGCGTGTTGGGCGGGCTCAATCTGTTCCGCACCATGTTCGGGCCGGATCATTTCGGGCGGAACCTGCGCGCAGTCGAGGAAGTCAAGGCGCTGGCGGCCAAGTATGGCAAGACGCTGCCGCAATTCGCGTTGCGCTGGACGCTCAGCCAGCCTGCCGTGCACACCGGGCTGGTCGGGTTCCGCCGCCCCGCTGAGGTGGCGGAAAATCTCGGCGCGCTCGATTTCACGATTTCGGCCGAGGACATGGCCGCGATCGACATGATCTTCAGCCGCAACGACGTCGTGACGGAGCCGCCCGGCTGGCTGGAGGACGATTCGCCAGCCTGAGGCCGTCACCAACAATCGATGGAGGAAGCGCCATGCCAGTTCAACGTTTCGCCCCCATGACGAAAGACTTCGCCACGTTCGATTGCGACGCGCCTGTGACCGAACCGCCGCTGATCTGGGAACGCGCCGCCGAATTTCTAACACGTGACGAGTTGGTGGCGCTGAAATCGACCATCTGGTGGGATCACGAAAGCCAGCAACTGATCGTGCACGGCCGCGCCGGCGTCGGCATCGGTTCGCCACGCCGTGGCGGCATTCCCGGCACGATGCGGGTGATCTCCAATGCCGGGCCGGGGGTGAAGCACGACATCCAGCGCGCGCTGAACGTGCGCAATCTCAACGCGAAGACCGCGCTGACGCAGGACCAGGTCGGTTACATCGATTTCGCCGGTTCCTATGAGCCGGAGCCGCGGTTGCGCGACATGGACGTGCAGGGGATCGATCAAGTGATGATCATCCCGACCGACATCGACACCTATCCCTGGCTCATCGACGCGCTCGGCGCCAAAGCGTTCTGCAAGGCTTACAATCAATGGGCCTACGAGTACACGAAAGCTGATCCGGACCGGCTGTTCTTCGCGGCGTTGCTGCCGATGCAGAACCCGCAATTCGCGGTCCAGGAAGTGCATCGCGTCGCCGCGCAAGGCTGCCGCGTCGCGCTGGTGCGGCCGACCGATGCGATGGGCAATTACCCGTTGCAGCCGAAATACGAACCGGTGTGGAACGCGCTGGAAGAGACCGGCATGGTCTACGGCATGCATCCGTTTCCGGCGGGCGCGGGCCTGAAGCCGCCGGGCTACAGCGAGCAATATTCCGGTGCCGAGCTGGTTCGCCGCACCATGTCGGCCTCCGGCGTGCCGCACTCGTTCCTCACCAACGTGCAGAACTTCCAGTCGGAAGCGGCGCTCTGGGTGACCACCGCGCTGATGACCGGGCTGTTCGACCGGCATCCGAAGCTGACGGCGGCGGTGTTCGAGGCGTCGTCGACCTGGCTGAGTTTCCTGCTGGACGAATGCGACAAGGCGTACCGGCTGTATCGCAACGAGCGCAGTTTGCCGCCATTGAAGAAGCTGCCGAGCGAAACCTTCTTCGAGCGCTGCATGACGGGCTTCGAAGGCGACGAGGCGCCGCCGCCGCGGTTCCCCGAGTTCTATGGCGACATCCTGATCTGGTCTTCGGATGTCTATCATCACGACGGCGATGATGCCTGGCGGGCGATGGAGACGATGCAAAGGTTCGATCTGCCCCTCGACAGCATGGCGAAGTTCCTCGGCGGCAACGCGCGGCGGCTGTATCGCATCGATCCGCCAAAGAAGATCATCCGCGAGCGGGTCACCGAGATCGAGCGGCCGAACTGGTGGCCGACAGAAGATGAAGTCAAGGCCGCGCTCGCCGCCGACGCGTCCGTGACCCGTTGGTGAAGGAGGCGGACACCATGGCTCATTTCACCGTCTTCGATAGCGACTCCCACGTCGTCGAACCGCCCGAGCTTTGGGAGCAGTATCTCGATCCCGAGTACCGGGTGCTCGGAAAACGCGCGCTGTGGCGTCACCATGGCGAAACGAACTCGTATCTGAAGGTCGATGGCGAGGTCGTGCGCGACACGATGAATCCCAATATTCCGCGGCATGCGATCTGGCGGCCGGGGATGACCTGGGATCATGTCGGTGCGCTCGATGCCAAAGTCCGGCACGCTATGAATCCGGGGGCGCACGATCCACGCGCACGACTGGCCGACATGGACAAGATGGGCGTCGATCAGGCGTTCCTGTATCCGACCTGGTTCGCGGAAGGCTTCCCGCTGATCAGCGATCCCGACACCGCGAACGCGCTGGCACGGGCCTACAACGACTGGATCGCCGACTTCTGCGCGGCCGACCCGCGCCGGCTGTTCGCGGCGGCAATGCTGCCGCTGCAGGATATGGACCTCGCACTGGCGGAATTGAGGCGCGCCGCCGGCAACGCGTCGTTCCGCGGCGTTTTCATTCGGCCGATGTTCGTCCGCGACAGCTATCTTACCAACCCGTACTACGATCCGCTGTGGGCGGAGATGGAACAGCTTGGTCTGGTCGCGGCGGTGCACCCGACGCCGGGACTGTGGAACCCGGAATGGACCTCGCACGGGCCGTTCGCCGAGAAAGTAAAAAACCGTTCCGGTCAAACACCATTGCCGGCCGGCGGCGGTGGGCCATTCTCCGGCGGCGGCGCCGGACTGGCGAGCACCTCGTTCTTCACCGCCTTCCCGCAACTGGGCCATCCGATGGCGCCGATCCTGTCGGGCTGGCTCGACAATCACATGTTCGTTGCCTCGGTGCTGATCGGCTTCACGGTTATGCAGCGCTTCCCGGGCATGAAGGTCGTGATGGCGCATGGTAAGGCGTCGTGGATGGAGGAAGTGTTGGAGAAGATGGAAGCCTCCTCGCGCGTCATTCCGTTGTTGCACAAATATTCGGTGCGCACCGACACCGAGGAGATGTGGGAAGAAGGCAACGTCATGCTCGGCTTCGACGCCGAGGAGCGGCTGGTCCAGAAGATGCCGGGCGACTTTGCCGAGAAGGTGGTCTGGGGCTCACGCTATCCACACCACGACACGACGTCGGCGCATGACGCGATCGCGATGCTGGCGCGGGCCGGGGTGCCGGAGGACATGCTGGCGGAGATGATGGGCGGCAACGCGGCGCGGCAGTTCGGGGTCAAATTGCTGGAACGGGCGGACGGGTAGAGCGGGAACCCTCGGGCGGCCGGTCCCGGCCGAGGAGCGCCGCTTCGCCCCACGGTATTGCGCGGGACATCGCGGAACGGAAGCGCGCCTACCCGAAGTGCGCCGGGCGGACATGATTGCATCGATGCAGGCCGGCGCTCGAGTCCGATAATTGTGGCGATGCCACGCCCACACGCTAACAGGCCGATAGAGCGCTGCCCTCCGAAGGCAGAGGTCGTGAGTTCGAATCTCGCCGGGTCCGCCAGATCCTCCCATATTTTCCTTGTTTCATTGGATTTCTAAGGTGCTTTGCCGAACGGCCCCAATATGGGCCCCAATAGCGACGCCAGATTGAAACGGACGAATTTGGAGGAATACGGAGGACTATACCCGCATTTTGATGTTGGTCGCTGCACGGCAATGGCGCCAGCTGGCACAGAAAGCAGCTGAGCGGCAGAACACTATGGCGCTACTGATGGCCCATGTTTAATCCGCCACCCGGCCGTCAGGTAGTGTCGTGGATATGCCAGCTCCGACGGAGCGCAGGTGGCAGGGTGTCAGCGCCTTGGATCTACCTTTCGGCCCGGCAATTCGCCAGTCTCCCGGAATGCATCGTTATGGTCCCGCAGCCCTGGGATCGCCAGGCTTGTCGGACGGCGTCTATCGCGCCGAGACGGCGATCGACGGCTATCTCGACGGCGACGATCACGCGCAACAACCCGATCGAGGACATCGAGACTCACCTGCCCTTGCGCGTGCTGCGCTACGAGCTGCGCGAGGACGTGGCCGGTGCCGGCAAGTGGCGCGGCGGCCTGGGCTCGGTGCGCGAGTTCACGTTCCTGAGCGACGGCGGCGCCTCGGTCGAAGGCGAAGGCCACCGCTACCGGCCGTGGGGCTTCTTGGGCGGCCGCGAAGGCATGCCGGCCAAGCTCGACCTGCTGGCCAACGGCACCGCGCGTGCTGCCGTCGAAGGTGCCGCATACGAACATCGCCAAGGATGGCCGCTTCGTCTGCTATGGCCCGGCCGGCGGCGGCTACGGCAATCCCCTGGAGCGCGATCCCGACAAGGTCGCCGACGACGTGCTGGACGGAGTGATCTCGGTCGAGACGGCACTCAAGGAATATGGTGTCGTGGTGTCGGCGAAGGGCGTCGTCGACCGCGCTGCAACAGAGAAAGCACGCGTCGGGGGTATTGGCTGACGTTCCGGCCCTCTCAAGGCTGAAGCACGGGTTCGAATCCCGTAGGGAGTGCCAATAGAATCAAAGGCTTAGGCTTGAGAGCCAGCCGGCTTCTCAAATATTTCTCAAACGCAAAGCGATATCAGCGGTTCACCAACGCGGTGTTTGTCGCCCATGCATCGGCCTTGTCGTGCGTCACGAACAGCCACATCAAGTCGCGCGCGCTGCACTTGAAGCGCTGATCAATCAGCGGGCGCATGTTAGACAGCGAGAAATGATCGATGAAAAGCGCTATTGATTTTCGGACATCGAATGAGATTTGTGGCCAAAGCTCGGCCGCGTGATCGGCAAACAGGAGCTTGAAGCGAAAAGCTGTGCCATTGTTGGGCGTTTCGGGTCCGGCGGGAGCCGGAGAGACTGTTCGCATAGAGGGCAATGGCGGAGGATCGGAAACCGAAATCCAACGTTCTCCAGTGTCTGATGCGGCATTTGCCGTCCGCCGTCGTTGTCTCTCCCTCGTTTGACAGGTGAACGACACTCCTAACGTTAAGGGGTATCTACAAACCCAGTTTCGTCCTCACTGCCGAACCGTGGTGGGCCCGCCCTTCTCGATCCTGGTTGCTCAGGATGCCCTGCGCCCGCTGCAGTTGCCGAGCGGAACGCCGATGGCGATGCGCTTGTCTCCCAGCACTAGACAGCCGCGACGCCAGGTGCCGCTGAACGACACGCCGTCGATGGTTACGGTACCCCGTCCGTTGGGCAGGTCGTCGGCGTAGGTGCCCTCGAACCGTTCCCCGGTCGGCCAATCGTAGCGGCCAAAGCCTTCGCGCTTGCCGCGGCGGTAGATGCCCTCGAAGCGATCGATCGGTCGGCCGTGCTCAAACCATTGCACGACCCCGCCCTTTTCTTTTCGCCCGGCGGTGCAGGTGCCGGTCCATGTCGAGGTATCCTCGGGCGCGGGACGCCAGTCCCAGATCCGGCACCCGGATTGCGGATCGAGCAACCAGCGGCCTTCATCGCACGGCGCCGTCCAGCTGATCCCAAGCGAATCGGGCTCCACAACGTCGCACAGCTTGGCCCGCTGACCTGTCGCCTCAGTCAACGCCAACGCCAACAGGCCACACGCCACAGCCGCGCCGGTCGCTAACCGAAGCCCACGCAGCATGGCCATGATGACAATCGTCCTAACTTCCAGACATGGGGAGCGTCGCCCACAACGACAACGGCTGGGCGTCATCATTTGGGACGACCTATTGCGGGAGGGCCGGCGGTCCCTCCTTCAGATCGTGCGGTAGACCGCCGGAGCGTCAGCGGCGCGGATCGACCTTCCGCCCGAGCTATTGAAGGAGTGGTACGTCGACTATGGCGCCGACGTGATACCGCTCTTACGGCGAACTCCCGTCTGAAGGAAAGTAATCACCGAGACAATGGAGCTGAAACATACTTCCGGGCGGGGACACGCTGGCGCAATGTTTGGTCACGCTCCGTGTCGTTCGACGTGTCTGGGCGTGCTCGCGGTCATCGATTTGACACCGGCCGCGTGATTTGGATGGACTGACGGGCGCCTTCTCGCGCGTCATCTTCCCCTCCATCCCGCAAGAAGCTGAGCAGGGCGGCAACAATGGACTTCAGTCGGAAGTGCGTCGGGAACTCCGTCGGGAGCTGAGCGCAATGCGATTGAGAACCTGTGCGGCGGCGGTCGGTGCTGCAGTGATAGCTGCCGCTCATTCGTACGGCTCTCTGCGCGCACAGACCCAGCAGCAGGTGGACGCCTGCGAGGGCAAGGGCAATCTGCCGCTCGATACTGTGATCAGCGGCTGCACGGCACTGATTCAATCGGGCAACTATCGCGGGCGAGATCTTTCTACGGTTTTCGTCACCCGTGCGACCGCCTATCAACGCGAAGGCCAGCTTGAACGCGCCATTCCGGACTACGATGAGGCGATCAGGCTCGATCCGAGCAGCGCCACTGCCTATTACAATCGCGGCGTAGCCTATGGCACTAAAGGGGACTGGGATCGCGCCATCGAGGACTACAATCAGGCACTTAGGCATCATCCCAACGACGCGGCGGCCTTCCGCAGCCGCGGCCTCGCCTACCAGGAAAAAAAGCAACCTGATCGCGCCATCCAGGACTTCGACCAGGCGGTCAGGCTTGATCCGAATGATGCAACGGCCTTTGCCTACCGCGCTGGTGTTTACCTGCGTACAGATGCGCTCGACCACGCCATCAGCGACTACGACCAGGCCGTGCGTCTCGGTCCGGACAATGCGATGAATGTGTATAGCCGCGGCGTGGCCTACAGCAGCAAGGGGCAATGGAGCCGCGCCATTGAGGATTACAACGAAGCCATCAAGCTGAATCCGAAACTCGCGGCGGCCTTCTACAGTCGGGGCTTTGCGCTGCAGAAACTGGACCAGCTCGACCGCGCCATACAGGACTTCGAGCAGGCGATCAGGCTCGATCCCGACAATGCATCGGCCTTTGCTCTTCGTGGCTCTGCTCATCTGAGCAAGGGCGAAGTCGACCGCGCCATCGAGGATTTTGATCGAGCCATCAAGATCGACGCACACGATGCCACGACGTTCTACAATCGAGGCGTGGCCTACAGCCGCATCAAACAGTGGGGCTCTGCCATTCAGGACTTCGATCAAGCGATCAGGCTTCAGCCAAACGATGCCTATGCTTTCGCCTACCGTGGCGCCGCCTATCAACGCCGAGGCGAGCTAGACAGCGCCATTCAAGACCTGGATCGGGCGATAGAACTTGATGGCCGCCTGGCTGTCGCTTTTGCCTATCGCGGTGCCGCAAACAGCGCGAAGGGGGAATGGGATCGGGCCATCCAGGATTACATCCGAGTCCTAGAGATCGAACCCCACAATGCCGCGACCTTCTACAATCGCGGCGCCGCCTACAGCAGGAAGCAGCAATGGGACGACGCCATCCAGGATTTCGACCAAGCGATCAGGCTTGATCCGAACGATGCGTCTGCCTTCCACAATCGCGGCTTCGCGCACCGGAAGATGGACCAGCTCGACGCCGCCATCCTGGACTTCGGCCAGGCGATCCAGCTCGATCCAAACGATGCGGTTGCCTTCGCCCTTCGCGGCGCCGCTTTGCAGCGCAAAGGCGAACTCGATCGCGCCATTCAGGACTACGATCGGGCGCTGGAGATTGACCCGAACGATGCCACGACTTTCTATAATCGCGGCGCAGCGAACGCCGGCAGGAGACAATGGGACCAGGCCATTCAAGACTACGATCGAGCGATCAAGCTTGAGCCGAAGTTCGCTCGCGCCCTATACAGCCGGGGCGTCGCCAAGGAGCAACTGGGCGACAGGGCCGGCGCAGAGGCAGATATCGCCGCGGCCAGGCAAATCGATCCAGACATCGGAAAGTAGTGAAAACTTGACGGGTGACTCCGCAACGTTGCCGTGAGGCCCCTCTAAAATGTTGGCCCGCTTGCATTTCAGCAGTGGAGCTGAACGTTCGGCGTCTTGGTGATGTAGGTGATGACTTGCTGTTGGTCGGGGTCGATCTGGGGATTGGGCGACTCGGGGAGCTGAAATTGGCGTTGCAGAGTCTAATTCAAAACGCCGCTTCGGATCTTCCGGGGCCCCGATGCTTCCAATTCAGGTTAGTGGCCTGTTCATGGGCCGCGCATCCTCGATGAACCGCTGTCTGAGTTCGCGGCTCGCATCCCGACCGGCTAAGCTGCTTCGTGGAAGAAGCCACCGTGCATTTGCTGCAGAAGCGGATGCCGGCAGGCGTAGCGCTTGCTGAGGTAGCCATTGGATCGAGAACAGCGTTGGCCGGAGCGGCTCAAAATGACGACGTCCGTAGGTGGACTGCCTCACTGGCAGCTCCGTCCTCATTTGCAGCGCTTCGAGGAATGCTAGGTACGAACATGGAGTGAACGAATAAGTGGCCCTCGTTGCGAGGGCCGGAAATAACGATTTGAAGTAGTGAGAGAATTTGGCGGTTGGTGCCCCAGGGCGGCCTGCAACAAGTCCCTAAATTCAAAGCCTTACAGCGAGAGGGCCGGAAACGTAAACGGCCCTCGACAGACTGGGCGTCTTTCGCGACAAATCGCTAAAGGTCGTCTTCGCGGATCGGCAGAAGCCGCCGGTCAGGCCGCCTCCTCCAGCTTGAAGCCATCGCCGACATGCGTCGCCTTCCAGCAGGGAAGCTGCTCGACGCGCTGGGTCATCCAGCGGGCGAGGTTCGGATGTGGAACCAGTGGCAACTGCTGCCAGGCATGCAGGTGCATTGGCGCCGCGACCGCGATGTCCGCGATGGTTGGCCCGTCACCGGCAAGCCAAGCGTGGCGGCTCAGGCGATCGTCGAGGATGCCTGCCAGCTTATGGAATCGTTCTTCTTCGCCAGCCAGCATGGCCGGATCGGGGGCGCCGCCTAGCAGGGGCTTCACGCAGTTCTCGACGAGATAGACGTAGCACGACGGGAACCATGTCGACGCCTCCCACAGCAGCCACCTGTTCACGTCGGCGCGCTTGGCCGGGTCCGTCGGATAGAACTGAGTCTTGCCGCCCTTGTCGGCCGCGTACTGCAAGATGGCGTTGGACTCCCAAAGCACCAGATCGCCGTCCCGCAACGCCGGCAGCGCAGCGTTCGGATTGATGGCCTTGAACGCATCGCTCTTCTGTTCGCCTTTGAAGTAATCGACCTTGGTCAGCGTGTAGTCGGAACCCAACAGCTTGAGACCGGCGACCACCTTGCGACAGTTCACCGTGATGGGATCAGCAAAGAGTTCCATGGCGTATCCTCCAGGTAGCAATTGGACGGTCAATCGCCGTCCATTTTGGCTCTGGCGGCCGCTCCTGCCACCGCAGCTACGGACAATGGTACACCTGCGCCCCCCGACCTACTATGCTCGGCTACATTGCAGTTGGAGAACAGGCGGCGATCATGGCATCGATGGCTGACCCTCAAATACCGGCAGTTGGGACCGGCTTGTTCAACTACATGGCCGATTCGGCCAAATCCTCGCTCTACCGCAACGGCAAGGTCCTAACGCGTCGCAATCGGGATGGCAGTGACGCGCGCTGGGAGGGCGTCGACCTGGAAGAACGACAGATGCCCGTCGCCAATGCGCGGGCTCTGGCAGCGCAGTCATCCTGCACCCTGACCACGAGCGGCTTCGAGATGCGGCTGCGTCCGCTGGCACGGCAAGACCTCAATTTTCTCGACCACGAGCAGGTAGTGCGCCTCTACTATCCGGAGTGCGCCGAGATCGTTCGTGAAGCGAGCGGGGCCAGTTTTGCCGCGGCCTTCGACCATAACGTCCGCTCGGCGGCCGGCAAGCGCAGTGGGCAGCGCATCGAGGGCGGCCAGCAGGTTCAGGGGCCCGCCCGGGTGGTCCATGGCGACTACACGCTGACCAGCGCGCCGCAACGGCTTCGCGACTTTGCGCGCCCGCCGACCGGCAACGACTCGCTTCGGACAGTGCTGGCCGAGGGCCAATCCTTGCTTGACGCGGACGCAGTGGAGCAGGCGCTCGCGAGCGGCCGTTTCGCCATCATCAACCTTTGGCGCAACATCGCCGCCGAGCCGGTCGCGACCCAACCGCTGGCGCTGTGCGATGCGGCGAGCGTGCGGCCCGAACATCTGGTCGTCTTCGAGATCCACTATGCCGACCGCATCGGTGAGAACTATTTCGCGAAGCATCACGACGGCCACCGATGGTACTTCTATCCTGGGCTGACCCGGAACGAAGCGCTGTTGATCAAGCAGTGGGATTCGGCCGGCCGGCTGGCCTGCACGAAGGGAGCTCAGCCAGATGCCGACGCGGCGATTAGCGCGCCCTGCACCTTCAGCTTCCACAGCGCCTTCGAGGATCCTGCTACGCCGCCAGACGCGCCGGAACGCTGGAGCATCGAGGTGCGGTGCGTGGCCCTGTATAGCTAGACGACGGCGAGAGGCCTCAGCAAATGCTTGCACCCGAAGGGCGGGTCATCATGGTTTCTGGCGCGAACCGAGGCATCGGCCGCGCCATCGCCGAGGCTCTGTATCGAGCTGGATACACGCTAAGCCTGGCTGCCCGCGACCCGGCCTCGCTTAAACCAGTAGTTGGCAAGTGGGCCGAAGGGCGAGTCCTCATGGAGCATTACGACGCCGAGGACCAGGCGACGCACCGCCGGTGGGTCGATGCCACGGCGTCGCGCTTCGGACGCATCGACGGGCTAGTAAACAACGCCGGCATGGTCGTCAGGGTGCGAATCGAGGACGAAAAGGACACCGAACTCGATCGCATGTGGGCGGTGAACGTGAAGGCGCCGTTGTCGATGATCCGCACTGCGTTGCCGCACCTGAGGCACTCCGGTGCCGGGCGCATCGTGAACGTCGTCTCGATCGCCGGCAAGGCCGTCTATAATAACAATGCAGGCTACGCCATGACCAAGTTCGCCGCCGTCGCCTTGTCTCACGCAGCGCGCCGCGCCGGCTGGGAGGACGGCGTGCGGTGCACGGCACTCTGTCCGGGTTTCGTCGCTACCGATATGACGGCCGACGTCGAGACCTTCCCGCACGATCAGATGATGGCGCCTGGCGACATTGCCGAGGTCGTGCTGACCGTCCTTGGGCTTTCCAACAACGCCTCGATCGCCGAGTTGGTGATCAACTGCCGCGACGACGTAACGATGTAGGGTGTGAGCCGATGGACGCTCCATTCTCTGAAGTGGTCGCGTCCAAACTACCAGCGGTAATTGGGATTCCGAGGGAAGCCGAAACAGAAGCGACGGTACGCACAAGGAGCTAATGGCGGAGGATTGGTCCGTGCACAGGCTCAGAATATGGTCGGAAAATCCGCTCTTTTTTGGGTACTGATTTATGTACCCCCCATTGTTCCCCCCACTGTATCCGAGCGTTTAGAGGCGTGTGTTGCTGGAGCATTGGAAACTGAAATCCAACGTTCTCCGTTCGCCGATGCCGCCGCGCAAGTTTGACTGGGGAAGGCCGGATTCAAGTATCGGCTCCGCAGACCCGCGGCTCGAAAATGTGACCGTCGGCATCGACCACGTTGCAAGTGTGGGTCATTTCCCAATCTCCACTACACGCATCAACCGATGCCTCACTCGATCGGAGCTCGGTTCAATAGGCAAGCTTCCGGTAGCCTTCCGCAGCGACGGCGTCACAGTACTGGCGATAAGCGGGGTGTCCGCCGCTGTAGCGCATGATCCGAGGCTTCTGTTTGCCTTCTACGTTGCGGTTGACGCCCGTCATCCAGGAGCCGACTTCATTCATCAGCTGACCCTGGCCGAGGGCTAGCACGTGATCGGTCCATTCGTTGACGGCGGACGGCGTGGCCTCGATGCGCCCTAGTCCTCGCTCGGTCGCAAACCGGATCACGCCGGTGACCCACTCGACGCTGTATTCCGCAGTGCGCGTGTAATTGCTGAGCCCGGCGTGCGGACCCATCGCCATTACGAAATTCGGAAACCCTGTCACGAAGACGCCGAGATAGGTCTGCGGGCCGTCCTTCCACACCTCCTTGAGCCGCACGCCGTCGACGCCGCTGATATCGATTCGGTCGAAGGCACCGGTAATGGCATCGAAGCCAGTCGCGTAGATGATGATGTCGAACTCGCGCTCGCGGTCCGACGTCCGGATGCCGTGCGGGGTGATGCGCTCTATCGGCGTCTCGTTGACGTCGACCAACTCGACGTTCGGCTGGTTGTACACCTCGTAATAGCCGCTTTCGAGGGGGATCCGGCGCGTCCCGAAGCCATGGTTCTTAGGAATCAGCTTCTCGGCGACGACGGGATCGTTGACCCGTTCGCGGATCTTGCGCGCAGCAAACTCGGAGGCGAGCGCGTTAGCCTCGCGGTCGATCAGCATATCGCTGAAATTCCCCTGCCATTGGCCGAAACCCGGGGTGCGATATAGCTTTTCCCAAAAGGCTTCGCGGTCCTCGGGTGTCACCTCTAGCGTCTTGCGCGGATCCGGGCCGTGGACGTAGCAACTCGGCGTCTCGCGGCAGCGCGCCAGGATCTCGGGATAGCGGGCGCGGATGTCGCGCATCTCCTCCGGGGTGATCTTGCTGTTGTTCAGCGGAAAGCACCAGTTCGGGGTGCGCTGAAACACGGTCAGGTGACCGACCGTCTTGGCGATCGTCTGGATCGTCTGCACCGCGGTTGCGCCGGTACCGATGATGCCGACTCGCTTGCCGGCGAACTCTATGCCGTCCTTCGGCCAGCGCTGGGTGTGGCACGACTGGCCCGTGAAGCTGTCGATGCCGGGGATGGTCGGCATCACGGCTGCCGAAAGAACGCCGATCGCGGTGACGAGAAAGCGCGTCGAATGGCGCGCGCCGTTCTCCAGCACAAGCTCCCAGCTGCGCGTCTCCTCGCGCCAGTGCGCGGCGACGACGCGGCTGTTGAATTGGATGTCGCGCCGCAGGTCGAATTTGTCGGCGACGTAGTTGAGGTAGCGCTCGGTGTGGGGTTGGCCCGAAAAGTGCTCTTCCCACTCCCAGTCCTCGAGAAGTTCCTTCGAGAACGAGTAGCCGTACGTCCAACTTTCTGAATCGAAGCGCGCCCCCGGATAGCGGTTCCAGTACCAAGTGCCGCCGACCGCGCTGCCCGTTTCGAAGATCCGGACCCGCAAGCCGAGTTCGCGCAACCTGTAAAGTTGATAGAGACCGGCGACGCCAGCGCCGATGACGACCGCGTCGAACTCTGGGCGGGTGCCCTTTCGTGTCTCGTGCCGGACCGCTTGCACCGTATCCATGCTGTCCTCCTTTGTCTGTCAGGACCTGTGAGGTCGCCATGAGCATGCTGCCTCATCTAGTCCGAAACGTCTCGGCAATCCTCTGTGCGCGGAACGCCCGCTCTATCTTGCGTTCGCTTGCGAGCCTTTGTTGCGTGAACCGACAGCAGCCACCCGCCACGACTGGCTTTGTGGAATGGTCTGCCACCTCCCGAAAACCAAGCCGACCGCCCGGCTTGTACCACCTATAGGCCCAGTTCAGCAGGCCAAGCAGGCCATAGGAGACCACCTTGACGTCAAGGTCGGGCCGGAACTCGCCCGAGCTCATGGCTTGGGGCAGGATCTTCTCCCAATCACGCGTCGACGACGACTTGCGACCGCAGTGCCCACCGGGGCCCTGATTTGTAGCTGGCTGTGCCGGATGCCTCAAACCCGGCGGCGAAAGGTCGACAGCATTTTTGGAGCGGCAGCCGAGTGCGCGACGCATAGTCGGTCTCAGAAATAAGCGCGGCCTGGCTTCAGATGTCTATTGCGGCTTAGGTAGCCCCTTGGCCGCGAGGTCGCCGAGGGCGGCCTCGTCGGTCTTCTGGAACGCGGCGAATTCCTCGGACGTTGACGGTCGCACGGTGGCGCCGAGCTTGTTGAACTTCTGTCGCACCGCGGCCTCGTTCAGCACGGCAACGGTCGCAGCGTTCAGCACCTCGACGATCGGCCTGGGCGTGCCGGCGCGGACGTACAGGCCGAGGGTCGTGCCGCCGTCGAAGGGCGTAGCGCCGACCTCGGCCAGGCTCGGCACATTCGGCGGCTCGGGCACCCGCTTGTCGCCGCCACGACCAGGGCGCGCAGCTTGCCGGACTGCAGGTGCGGCAGTGAGCTCGACAGCTGGTCGATATAGGCGTCGATCTGGCCGGCTAGGACGTCGTTCAGGCCGACGCCCGACCCGCGACAGGGCACGATGTTGAAGGCGACCTTCTCGTTTTCCTGCAGGCGCAGGATGTCGGTGTGATTGGGTGTGCCGTTGCCGGCATGACCGACGCTGATCGTCCCGGGGCGGGGACATCCGCTTCCAAGGATAAAGCGGACATGGCTCCTACCGACTGTCACTTCGGTTCATGACCCCAAGCGGACCCGTTGCCGTTGGGTGCGCCGCATGAGACGCTGCGCGGTGTAGCGGCATTAGCGTATGGGCCGAGACATTGCCCCATTGGATTCTAAAGCAGGGACAGCAACATGGCCTCGATGATCTTTCGGAGAATGATGGGAATCGCACTATTTGCAATCGCCCTTGCTCCGGCAGCCGCCCAGGCGCAGGAAATCAAGGTCACACTCTTAGGCACAGGATGCCCTCCGGCCGTTATGGATCGGTTCGGGCCCAGCATCTTGGTCGAAGCTGGCGGCCAAAAGTTCATCTTCGACGCAGGCCGTGGCGCTCTCCAGCGTCTCAACCAGATCAAAGTGCCTTGGCGGAATGTAAACGGCGTGTTTCTCACCCACTTACACTCAGACCACGTCGTCGGCTTCCCGGATCTGTGGCTAACCGGTTGGCTTACACCAGGGCGGGATCTGCCGCTACAGGTGTGGGGGCCGAGAGGGACGAAGCGTATGATGTCGCTTCTCGAGCAGGCATTCGAGTACGACATCCGAATTCGACTTTATGATGACCGGGCGGCACCAGACGGTGTTGTCATCCTCGCCGAGGACATCACAGAGGGATTCATATACGAGAACAGCGGTGTGAAGATCACCGCGTTTGAAGTGGACCACACACCGGTGAAGCCGGCGTTTGGCTATCGCATCGATCATGCCGGTCGATCGGTCGTGCTCTCAGGAGACACCCGCACCTCCGAAAACCTCATGCGACACGCCCAGAACGTGGATCTGCTGATTCACGAAGTTGCGTCGCCTGAGACGTTTGTGCGCGCTGGAACCGCCCCGGAGTGGGCGAAGAGCATTGTCGCCCACCACGTCACTCCGGAGCAGGCGGGCGAGGTGTTCTCGCGGACGAAGCCTAAGCTGGCGGTGTATTCACACATCGTGTTGCCGACAGCCACCGAGCAGGATTTGATTCCGCCAACACGGAAGACCTACTCCGGTCCGTTGGAACTCGGCGAAGACCTGATGGTGATCGAGGTCGGTGAGAAGGTTGAGGTCCGAAGACCCACCAAGCCTTGACCCCAGTCTGAACCCGCCGGTTGAAGTCTCCTCACAAGCGCTCATTCGGCATGCCTCTCGAACTGCGGTTCCAATCACCGGACGCCCATGGCTACCGGCCCATTTGCTCGCAGGTCCGTTGATGGCACAAATGCGAAGTGCCGACCGTGTCCGGAGATGTCTGCTGGTGGGGGTAGACCAGACATAGCGCGGACATCACAAAAGCGTCGCGACTGACCCGGAGCAGAAGTCGCAGACCAAGACGGTCCGAACCTCTGACACGGACTCCAGCCTGCGAATCCGGAGGTCAGGAGTTCGAATCTCTTCGGGCGCGCCACGACTTCAAGCCCTGGGAAGGGTCACATCGGGTAAGTCAGGTAGATGCAGCATACGTGTCCCGCCATGGTCGGTGACAGGTTTTGGCCTTGCGGACTCCGCACCAATAAACGTCGGATCCGTCGATCAACAGCGCCTTACTACGCCAACTCAGAAAGTAGCGCGTTGGCTTCTTTGAGATCGCACGTATCGAAGCCCTCTGTGAACCAGCCGTAGATCGGCGCGAGCAGGTCGCGGGCTTCGGCGCGACGACCCTGGTCGTGGCGGAGCCGGGCGAGGCTCATGGCGGCACGCAACTCAAAGAGCTTGGCGCCCTGCTCCCCGGCGATGCTCAGCGCTTTGCGGTACAGTTCCTCGGCGGCCTCGGTGTGCCCCTGCATCAGCAGTAGCCGGCCCTTGTGCCGATTGAGCTCCGCCACGAAGCAACGCTCCCCGGTCCTTTCAACGGTCTGTAATGCCTGGTCCAAAAGAGTCAACGCCTCTTCAACCTGCCCCGTGATCTCATATGCGGTGGCCAGGAGGGGAGTGTATTGCGACATCCACTGCTCCGCTCCGGTGGCGCGGTAAGCGGCCACGCCGCTCCGCAGAAGCGATATGCCCTCCGTCACATCACCATTTTTGATCTCGGCCCACCCGCGAAAGATCGTTCCCTGCGCACGCCAGTGGGGGAAACCCAGCTCGATCGCGACCGCGATCAGCTGGCCTGCCAACTCACCCGAGGCCACGTGGTCTCCGAGGTGTGAATGCATATGGGTGCCGAATGCCAAGCTCGCAGCCAAAGTCGGCGCATGAGCCAGCCTCCGAGCCTCAGCGATCGCTGCGTTGGTCTGTGCCAATGCCTGGTCCAAGAAGCCGAGACAGAAAAGGACAAGCCCCAAAAAACCCTGCAAGCTGACGCACGGGCTGAGCCCAACCTGATGGACGAGCGAGCGGTGGGACATCGGATCGTAAAGCCCAAGCCCCGCTTCTAGATGTGATTGGGAAGACGGAAACTTGCCCACGACAGAAAGATTTCGACCGAACGACAGGTGACCGAGAACGAGCCCGGCGAAATCGTTGCGCCGACGGCTCAGGCGCAGCAAATCCTCGTCCAAGCGTTGCGCCAACTCGAATTCGCCGCGGAACGCGTGATGGCCGGACTGCCCATAGGGTATCCGAAGGAACTCCACGGGAGAATCCAGCTGCTCCCATAGTTCTCGGGCGCGGGCATAGGCGTGACCCGTTTCCGGCGCAGCGAACCCTTTGATGGCTTTCAGAACCGCGCCCAAGGCGCTGCAAAACTCGAGTTCCTGTCGCTGACGATCGCGACCATCCGGCAGCAGTGCCAGCTGGTTGAGCCCCTTTTGGAATTGAGCCGCCGCCTCCGCCATTGCCGAGCGGGCGACGGACCTGCGACCGGCCTTGCTCCAGTAAGCTGCCGATTTTTCAACTAGGCCGGCCTCCGCATAATGCTGCGCGAAAAGTTCGGGTTGGCTCTCCATCAGCTCGGGCGTCTGGATTTCGAGCGCCTCGGCAATATGCGCATGCAGTTGCTGGCTAGAGCTGCGCAAAAGGCTACTGTGAGCCGCGTCCCGCACCAGCGCATGCTTGAAGCTATAGACCGCGTCAGGCGGCCTGCCGCGCTGGAAGACCAGCTCGGACGCGACGAGGCGGGCGAGAGCGGCTTGCAGCTCGTCCTCGTCCAGACGAGAGACAGTGCGCAGCAATTCGTAGGAGAACTCCCGTCCGATCGCCGCGCCGATTTGAGCTACACGCCGCACCGACGCCAGCCGATCTAGCCGCGCCATCAGCGAGTCATGCAAGGTGGTCGGGATCCCCATCAGCGTCACGCCGCTCTCCAAGACGCTCTTGGTCAATTCCTCGACAAACAGCGGCACGCCGTCGGTACGATTGGCGATCTGTTCGACAACCTCGGCGGGCAGCGCCTTGCCGCCGGCGATCTGCTCGACCAAAACGGTGCGGTCGCGCCGGTCCAGGCGACTGAGCGCCAGCATTGTCACCTGCGGCTGGCCGATCCAGGGCGGCTGGAATTCGGGACGGAAGGTGACGAGCAGCAACACCGGCAGGCTACGGACGCGCTCGACGATGAGGTCGAGCAGCTCACGCGAGGTCGGGTCGATCCAATGCGCGTCCTCGAACACCATGATCACCGGCTGCCAGCGCGCCAGACTTTCTAGCTGGCGGATCAGCGCCTCCATGGTCCCGTCCTTCTTGCGCTGCGGACTGAGGTTGGGCAGTGGGTGGCGCTCCGAAGCCGGCAATGACACGAGATCGGCGATGAGTGCCACATCGTCGTCCGCCGGGAGGGCGCGGGCGAGCAAGGCCTCGAGCTTCTCCAGCCGAGAAGCGGGCGGATCATCGCGGGAAAACCCCGCCGCGCGGCCGAGCTGGTCGATAAACGGGAGGAGCGCGCTGTCCTGGTGATAGGGCGAGCAGAAATAGCGCAGGCGGAGATGCGGCTCGGCGTAGAGGCGCTCCTCCAATGCCGCAGTGATGCGTGACTTGCCGATACCCGGTTCGCCCGAGATTAGTACGACCTGGCCGTCGCCGCCCTTGGCGCGCGCCCAGCGCTGCAAGAGCAGATCGATTTCCTCGTCACGGCCAACCAGCGGGGTCAGTGTCGATCCGCGCAATGCCTCGAAACGGCTCGCGACGACACTCGGACGCAGCACCTGTGAAGCCGGCCCCGGCGCGGCGAATCCCTTGACGTCGACGGTGCCGAGATCGCGGTATTCGAAGAGATCGCCGATCAGCCGGCGCGTGCCCGCGGCGATGACGACCGTGTCTGGCTCGGCCAGGGTTTGCAGCCGGGCGGCGAGGTTGGGCGTTTCACCGACGACCGATTGTTCCTTCGCCGAGCCCTCGCCGATCAGATCGCCGACGACCACCAGCCCGGTGGCGATCCCAACGCGGCCTTGCAATTTGACGGATTTGATATCGAGGCCACTGACGGCGTCGATCAAGCCGAGCCCCGCGCGGACCGCCCGCTCGGCATCGTCCTCATGTGCTCGCGGGTAGCCGAAATACGCGAGCACACCGTCACCCATATACTTGGCAACGAAGCCGTCGAAACGGGCGACCGTCTCCGCAACGCATTTGTGATAAGCGCCGATCACAGAGCGCAAATCCTCGGGGTCGAGCCTGGTCGAGAGAGCGGTCGAGCCTACGAGGTCGGCGAACATGACCGTGAGCTGGCGGCGTTCGGCTTCGGGAGCCTTGCCGCCGGAGCGGTCGGGCTCGACCGAATGTTCGGTCGTGTCGCGAAAAATCTCGGCTCGCAACGCGGCGATCGCATCGAGGAGAATACGGCGATGGCCGACCGCCGTCACGCCGAGGTCTCTGAGGTCCTGGGCGGTCAGCTTGGGCAGGCTTGCCTCATCGATCGCGTTTTCCCGGAATGCCTGCTCGTAGCGTTCCAGGCCGAGGCCGCGCAGCCAGGCAGAGATATCCATGCCATTCACCGCCCACTTGGCCGCCCCTCATCCACTGGCCATAGCGCCGCCACGTCGGCCGCTCCATTAGCCGTGCGCCATTGGTCGAGCCGCTCGTGGACCCAAGCTGTCGCACCAGAATGAGATAGCCAGTTTATCCCACCCCATGGGGCGAAACACGTTTTTTCGGCCCGTGAACCACTGGAATCCGCGGACCAACTCCGGAGCGAGCCCGTGAGGACTCCCCAGAGAACTGCGCTCAGCCTCAAGATCTCACCGACCCTTCTCGCGCTCGCCGACGAGGTGATCGAGTGATAAGTGTACTTCCGTTGTTGGCACTTCTCCGACATCGCAAGACAACAGGACAATGTCCGCTAACGAGTGCAAAGCAGACGTTGCTAAGTGATCGACCGTGACCCGAAAGTACGTGGCGAGAACGAACGTGATGCGGCAGGATGATCACGAACAGCCACAAATAGCCGCCCCCGGTCCGCGTCCCCTGTCGAAGCCTGTGAGGTCAAAAATCAAGCGTCATCAGCGCCGTAAGTCGGACAGTAGATTGTTGCACAAAGATCCCACTCGATACCCCACTTGCACGGTTGGTTACGGCTGATCCCGCAATCGAAGTGATCGGGCGTATTCTGCCAGCGTACTGGCAAATGAAACGGGAGGGCTGTCCATGATCGACGGGATCAGCGCGGTCACACTGGGCACCCACGAAATGCCACGCGCTGTCCGATTCTATCGCGCGCTGGGGCTTGAGATCCTGCATGGCGGCGAAGAATCGTCATTCTCCAGCTTTCGAGCAGGGGCGAGCTATCTTAACCTCATCGCCCAGCCTGCCGGGCGGCGCTGGTCCTGGTGGGGACGCGTAATCTTCTACGTCGCCGATGTTGATGAACTTTACGACCGTGCGCTCGCAGCGGGGTGCCAGCCAACTACTGCGCCCCGCGACGCCGAATGGGGCGAGCGCTTCTTCCACCTAGTTGACCCCGACGGCCACGAACTCAGTTTCGCTCGGCTTTTGCGATCCTCGGTCTAGTTCCGCGAAGAGGACGCCGAAGACGATCACGCCTGCGGCG